>Ga0207655_1000160_pt1 | contig 123265 bp, 118 predicted proteins | sample KBSM44metaG_FD_184398 | JGI IMG/M metagenome (GOLD analysis project Ga0207655, IMG submission 184398) | Miscanthus rhizosphere microbial communities from Kellogg Biological Station, Michigan, USA - KBS M4-4 metaG (SPAdes) (version 2) | ecosystem: Host-associated > Plants > Roots > Rhizosphere... | reverse complement strand
GGGTATGGGTGCTATGATCGGCATCGCTCAGTCCGGTTGGTGATGTGGGATATTTGGCGATTGATCAGATCGCACAATCCGGGCTGAGTTCCCTTTAAGTGATCTACTATTCCGCGCAGCTATTTAGACTTCGATAGACTCAGAGATCTCCAACGCATCATCGACTTCAATACCGAGATAACGCACTGTGCTTTCCAGTTTCTTATGACCCAACAGAAGTTGGATCACCCGGAGATTCTTGGTCTTCTTTTATATCAGGAAAGGTTTTGTTCTTCTCATGGAATGAGTGCTGTACAGCGAATCTTCGAGTCCAAGTTTTTCTACCCATCCATGAAAAAGACGGTTGTATTGCCGGGTTGAAATGTGTTGGCAGGAACCGACCCGAGATTGGAACAAGTAGTCTTTGCTGTGAAGATTGTCCCGTTTTATAAGCGCTGCCACTGCTTCTCTTGCCCCTTTGGTTATCTCAAACTGGACAGGGCTGCCGGTTTTCTGTTGTAACACCGTTGCTCTGCTTGAAACAGAATTGCCATGTGCAACATCTGATACTTTGAGTTTTACCAAATCACAGCCCCGAAGTTTACTGTCTAAAGCCATGTTGAACAGGGCTAGATCGCGCGTTTTGCCTTCCAGTTCAAGTCTGATTCGAATCCCCCAGATATGAGATATCTGAAGCGGTCTTTTTTGTCCGATGATACGATTTTTGTTCCACGGTGACGTGTTCATGCTCAAACCTCCTGCAATGTAGAAGATTTAAGTATGACTGTCCCTCATGAGCGAACAGCGGACGCTCCTCGCCTTAAGTTAAAAAAATTAATATTAAAATGTTTATTATTTTTGGTTCTATTTTGGTTTGATTATCCATTGCGTCTCAATTATGTTGCAAGGAATGTCGATCTCTGCCCCTGGACTTTTTAAATCGCATCAGATATATGAAGTGATGTAATTTCTTGGCTGGTTTTGTATGAATCAAAATGCAATTAGCTAATTGTATTGATGAATTTATGTCTCCACAGAAGCATCCGTATGCCAGTTTCCGCCATCCTCAAATTAACGGATGATGCCTACCCCGAAATATCTCCGGTACTCGTCGATAAAAATTTATATTCGAAATCGACGTTCTTCTTTATCTGCGGTTCTTTTGTGAAGGTGTTTTATGCAAAATAAAAGCTTCTTGCTTTTACTGGCGCTGTCTGTTGCTGTATTTGGAGTAATCACGACAGAGATAGCTATCATTGGCCTGTTACCGAAGCTCGTATCACAGCTGAAAGTGACTCCAACTCAGGTCGGTTTTCTGGTCAGTATTTATGCCAGTATTGTGGCGATTACAGGGCCATTCATCACCCTTATGCTTTCCAGGTTTAACAAGAAAACGGTTCTGTTAACCATCTTACTGGTGTTTGTGATCTCTAACCTGATTTATGCCACTACAGATATTTTTAATCTGATGCTGGTATTCCGTATATTACCTGCCTTAGTGCACGCTGTTTTCTTCGCAGTGTCACTAGTGGTTGCGGCTAACTCAGTACCCAAAGAAAAGTCAGCTGGAGCTGCTGCAACTGTATTTGCCGGAGTTGCTATCGGACTAGTTCTGGGGGTTCCCCTGAGTGGGCTGATTGCCGATCATGTCTCGCTGGCTGCAGCGTTTTACTTTGGCGCAATGGCCTGCGTTCTGGCCTTTGCCGGGGTGATGCTGTTCATGCCGTCAATGCCTTCAATCCAGAAAGTTTCGTTCTCAAGTCAGTTGTCCGTGCTACGCAATGGTAAGCTCTGGCTGACAATTTCTACCGTTACGCTGATTTTCGCCGCTATGTTCTCGAGCTTCAGCTATGTCGCAGACTACCTGATGCGCATTACTCATCTGGAGAGTAACAGTATTAGCGCAATGCTGATCCTGTTTGGAGTCTGTGGCTTTACCGGTAATTTCGTGTTCAGTAATTTACTGCAAAAAAATGTGGTCATGACTACATATGCCCATCCGCTGTTGTTTACATTGCTTTTCCTGCTGGTCTGGTGCTTTGGTTTCTCACCGCTAATGATGTGCATTCTGACTGTATTCTGGGGTGCGCTTCACTCATCAGGGCTTGTCGTCAGCCAGACCTGGCTGATGCGGGAAGCCAGTGAGGCTCCGGAGTTTGCCAACAGCCTCTACATGTCATTTTCTAACCTCGGAATCACCATTGGTTCGCTGGCAGGCGGATGGTTTATCGCCCATTTCGGCACGCATTCTGTTGTGCTTAGCAGTGTCATTTTCACCCTTCTGGCATATATCAGCATTTCATTAAAACACCGGAGTGATGTGAAAACACTTCAGATAGAGCAGGGACTGGCATAACCGAAATAAAACCTGCGCTCTAAAGTAGAATTTATGGAACATCTGTTCGGAATATACAGATGTTCCCTTACGGCAGTATGGCCACCATTATGGTTTCTTTAAATAAAGGAGGAAGAAATGGACAAGCTGTTTACACCTTTCAAAGCCGGAGACACCCCACTGCAAAACCGTGTAGTGATGGCACCAATGACACGTTCACGAGCAACCGTGGGTGATACCGCAGACGAACTGACGGCAAAATACTACCATCAGCGTGCATCGGCAGGATTAATTATCACTGAAGGGGCTCAGATCTCCGTGCAGGGACAGGGTTATCTCTTTACTCCCGGAATATATAACGATGAGCAGGTTAAAGGTTGGAAGCTGACCACTAAAGCAGTGCACGACGCGGGCGGGAAAATATATATCCAGCTCTGGCATGTTGGTCGTATTTCTCATCACAGTCTGCAAATTGACGGGCAGGCTCCTGTCAGTTCAGTCGCAGTGAAAGCGAATAATTCAACCTGCTATGCCCGCAATGAAACCGGCCAGCCTGGTCCTGTGCCGGTCTCTGAACCACGGGCATTGTCAGTAGCGGAGATTAAGGACATCGTTCGCGACTACGTCCGGGCGGCAGAAAATGCTATACGGGCAGGTTTTGATGGCGTCGAAATACACGCCGCTAATGGTTACCTTCTTGAGCAGTTTATCAATGGTGGCTTAAACACTCGCCAGGACGAATATGGCGGTGCAGATCCTGAAAATCGTCTTCGCTTTGTGTTGGAAGTCACTGATGCCATATCACAGGCGATTGGTGCAGGTAAAACCGGTATTCGTCTGGCACCGTTCGGACGTTTATTTGATATGCATGCTTTTGAGGGTGAGGAAGAAACCTGGCTATTACTGGCAAAGGAACTCAGTAAACGTTCACTCTCCTATGTTCATCTGAGTGACCAGCAAACACTTGGCGAGCAGGCGATTCCCGCCGGATTTATTGAGAAATTCCGCGCCGCATATGTTGGCCCATTGATTATTGCCGGTGGGTTTGACAAGCAACGCGCCGAAGAATATCTCCAGCAAGGAAAAGCTGATCTGATAGGATTTGGACGCCCGTATATTGCGAATCCGGACCTTGCAGAACGTCTGGAAAATGACTGGCCACTGAATGAGGTCAACCGGGCGACAATGTATGGTGGGGATGAAAAAGGGTATACAGACTATCCGTTCTGGTCCGATACCCAACAAAACATGGCGTAATTAGTCGAGCAAGCCGTCTTCTGCTGCCTTAACCAGCGTGTCCACGACATAGCGTATTTTAGGCAGCAATTGACGGCTTTTCGGCCAAAGCGCACTGATCGGCATTTCACCTCCAGAATGCCCCGGAAGAACCTCTTTCAACTCACCACTCTCAAGATATTTACCGACAAGCCATAAGGGTAACTGCGATAACCCGCCACCCGCCAGTGTGGCAGTAAGCATCGCATCACCATCTCCAAATTCATGTGTCGGAGGTGGCGTAAAGCGGCTTATTTGGCCGTCACTCTCCTTCAACAACCATGAAATAGGCTGATTGCGGCGAAATCCGACAACACACTGATGCTGGCTCAATTCACCCGGACTAACCGGTTCGCCCTGGTAAAGCAGGTAATCTGGTGATGCGCAGATCACCAGTTTTTGTGTTGTCAGTCTTCTGGCAACCAGACCGCTACTGTCTGCCAGTTCTCCAATTCGGATGACAAGGTCGATCCCTTCTTCGATAAGATCGACGAACCGCTCACTGAATGTGACGGTCAGTGCCAGCTCAGGATAACGCCGGGTAATATCGAGCAGAATAGGCAATATACGTTGCCTTCCAAAGGCCGCCGGTAAATCCACCCTGAGCCGCCCTGAAGGCTGGCAGATATGAGACGTCAGTTCTGCTTCCGCATGTTCAAGGATGTCTATCGCACTCTGACAGCTGGCAAAAAATCGCTCGCCATCCGGTGTCAGGCTGAGGCGTCGGGTCGAACGCTGAAACAGCTTCAGTCCGAGACGATCCTCAAGGCGACCAACACTTTTCCCGACAGCAGATTTGGTCAGACCCAGTTTTTCTGCGGCCGCAGTAAAACTACCTTGCTGGGCCGTGGTGACAAAAGCCGTAATACCGCCTAGATGATCTGTTCTGCGCATAAGTTTCCGTCAGTCGTTTAAGTCCAGCGCCGCGTGCCGGATTGTCAGATAGCGGCCAGCTGTTTCAGTCAGGACCAGATTCAATGTCCACATCCGTTCCTGAGTAGAGATTGCCAGGGAACAGGCCAGACCATCTGTATCCATACTTTCCACATGGATATTGGTCGCCTTCAGATTTTTAAGTAATGAAAATAGCTCACAGCCAGTTACCCGATCAGTTGCATCATGAAGTATCGCCTTAATGCCCTCATCTGAAGAGAGCAACAGTACCTGGGACAACCGAGCAATAAAAGAATGTAAGCGGTTTTCAGCGAAAGAATCACGGAATACGTTATCCGGGTTGGGATGGCGCGGGGTTTTCTGCAAAAAGGTGAATACCGCATTATGATTGTCATCAAAAGAAACCGTCGTGCGGTATTCAGACAGCGCCCCACCGACTTCTCCATCAGCTCTGACCGCCTGGTATCCAATGTCTATGTTTACATCTGCCTCATGTTCCGTCTGCCGAATCAGCTGTATCCGCCTGATAAAATGTGAACCTTTCTCATACGGGAGATGACGGAGCCAGTGTGACATTGCTATTTTCCCTTTCGCCAGCAAATGTGTTCCCCCATGTACCAGCATAACCTCCTCAGAAAAGATATCGAGATGGTCAGTGATCTCTTCAGTTTCACCTTCAAAGAAGGCGAACCACCGGTGGGCTATATCGCGTGCTGCATGGTATCTGGCTTGTTGAATCTGCTCTTCAGTCATTACACCTCCTCCAGGTAGTAATTAGTTCATTCTGCAGGAGTGGCTGTCCGAAGACCGCAGACCTGACCTGAGTCATAAGATAACCCAAATTAGCGTGCGCATTGTTGAATCTATGTCCGCATAGTAGCGAGCGTAACCCGGTTTATCGTGGAATAAAAAACAATCATAGTAATTTCCTCAATAACAGATTCGCCTCCGGATGCCGGGGACAAGGAAATGAATATGAACACTACAAGCATTCCGCTTTCGCTGCTGGACTTAGCCCCGATAACTGAGGGCCATAGTCTGACTGATGCCATCACCAATAGTGTACGTCTGGCACAGGCTGCTGAGGCTGCTGGATATCATCGGTTCTGGATGGCGGAGCACCACAATATGGTGGATATAGCCAGTGCCGCGACCGCAGTACTGTTGAGTCATATAGGGGCAAAAACAGAAAAAATCCGCATTGGTTCCGGCGGGATTATGTTACCAAACCATGCCCCTCTGGTCGTGGCAGAGCAGTTTGGCACACTGGAAACCCTGTATCCGGGCCGTGTTGATTTAGGCCTCGGTCGTGCACCAGGCACTGATTATGAGACCCTGCAGGCTTTACGCCGTGAAAGCCGTTCGAAAGGGCTGGATTTCCCCGAAATGCTCGAAGAGCTTGAGTATTATCTTGCTGAACCACAACCAGGACAGCGTATCACTGCGGTCCCTGGTGCAGGCCTGAATATTCCGCTGTGGTTACTGGGCTCAAGTACTTTCAGCGCACAGCTGGCAGCAGAAAAAGGTCTGCCACTAGTGTTCGCTTCACACTTTGCGCCTGATGCCATGCTGGCCGCCATTGATACCTACCGTTCAGGTTTCAAGCCATCTGAAACGCTGGATAAGCCTTACGTAATGATCTGCGTAAACGTTGTAGCTGCTGATACTCAGGAAGAAGCCGATCACCTGGCCACGACAGAGTTACAAAAATTCCTGAATCTTGGCCGCGGTGTGGAGAAAAAACTTCCGAAACCAAGAGATGACATGGATTCACTGTGGCATCCGGCAGAAGCCCAACGGGTACTGACGCAATTGCGTGAATCTGTATGGGGTAAACCGGACGTCGTTCGGGCCGGCCTTGAAGATCTTGTCCGACGGACAGGTGCAGATGAAATCATGGTGAACTCCTGGATCCATGATGCTGACGCGCGCATCCGCTCACACCAGATTATTGCAGACTGCTGGAACGACTAAGGAGGGGACCGGTGAAACAGCTTTTTACACGTTATCCCCTGGCTAACGGACTACTCAGCAATCGATTTGTAATGGCCCCCATGACACGTTCACGGGCCATGGACGGGCATGCGGATGCGCTGACGACACTGTATTACGCTCAGCGAGCGAGTGCAGGGTTGATCGTATCAGAAGGACTGCCTGTATCTCAGGAAGGTACGGGGTATCTGTATACCCCCGGCATTTATCTTGACAGCCATATTCAGGCATGGAAACCCGTGACTCAGGCAGTTCACGGCAAAGGGGGGAAAATATTCGCCCAGTTATGGCATGTCGGAAGGGTTTCACACACGCGTCTGCAACCCGACGGGAAGCCGCCGGTCAGTTCAGTTGCGGTTCAGGGCGGGAGTTGTTTTGCGCCTGGCGATGACGGAGTTGCCACAATCCTTTCGGCCACCCCGCCGCGAGCCCTTGAAACGGAAGAGATTAGCCGTGTAATCAATGATTTCCGAAAGGCCGCTGTCAATGCCATAGACGCAGGTTTTGATGGTGTGGAAATACATGCGGGTAACGGTTATCTCATTGAACAATTCATCAACCCGGTTCTTAACACACGAACAGATCGTTATGGCGGAGAAACGATTGAAGGGCGCAGCCGTCTGTTACTGGAGATCACCGATGCCATCACTAAAGAAATCGGAGCCAGTCGAACGGGAGTACGTCTGTCGCCCTGTAACCAGTTGCAGGATATGGCGTCCTATGAGGAGACTTCTGAGACCTATTTGCATATCGGGCGTCAGCTCAACCGACGAAATATCGCGTTTGTCCACCTGATGGCGCAGGGGCCTGTAATGTTTAATGGCCTGTTACGGCACTTCCGGCAGATCTGGCACGGTTGTCTTATCCTTGCAGGTGGACTGACGCCAGCCCAGGCAGAAGGACTGATTGATGATGGTCTTGCCGATTTGGCCGCCTTTGGCAGCCCGTTTATTGCGAACCCTGATTTTGTGGATCGTATAAGAAATGGCTGGCCGCTGGCGATGGCCAACAGAAGCTCGTATTACGGCGGCGGGGCTGATGGATACACCGATTACCCATTTTACGGTGAATAGTATGCCTGAAAAAAGTATTCCAGAGCATTCAGCAATCTTAACACCTCGTGAAACCTTCATTCAGGCGGGTATCCATCTGATGAAAGCCGAAGGTCCGGATAGCCTGTCTTTAAACAGAATACTTGCTCAGGCCAAAAAACCACGGGGCAGTTTTTATGCGGCTTTTGAAAGTAAAGAGGCCTATCTGGCGCAATTAATTAGTCACTATTTTAAACCGCCGACTGACGTGCTGACAATTTTTGCTGCCGGGGCTTTGACTGGAAGCCACGATACGCTTCGTGCGTGGGCATCCTGGTGTGTACAACGGCTTATGCTGGTGTCAGGAGGTGGAGAGAGAACCGTCAGCCTTACCGAAATGACGGGGCGCAGCCAGAAGGCTTCGGTGACAGCGGATATCTGCGAAGATCTTTTCCATGAGCGCACTGTTGCACTTGGAAAAATACTCAGCGCGGCACAATTTTTACCCGGACCGGAAGCTGAGGTGCAGGCCTGCCTGCTTCTTTCCATGCTTGATGGTGTAGAGGCGAGGGCTTCTGCAACTCAGAATCCGGGTTTGATCGAGCAATTCTTCAATTACTTTTTTAAACACCTGACTTAACTCAATGGAGAACATGATGACATCAGTAAAAGGTTTCAAACACGTGGGTTTTCTCACCCGCAAAAAAGGTCAAAGCTTTGAAGATTTCGTTAAACACTGGGAGGATGTTCACACCGCGATCACTCTCAAACTTCCTGGCTTACGAGGCTATGTGCTCAATCCTGTTGATCGTGAAAAATACCCTGATTCACCGGTCGATGGTTTTTCTGAACTCTGGTTCGATTCGATAGAAGACGCGATTGCAGCTTTTGATTCACCCATCGGTCAGGAAGCATACGAAGACGTGCCCAATTTTGTTGAGCATGCTGCCATTACCTATATCACTGAAATCAGAAAACTGTAACTTTCTCTTCTCGGGCCAGTGAGATGTCTGGCCCCTGCATTCTATAAGATCATGAATAAACTCAATGACAGCCTGGGGCAATTACCTGCAATTCTTTCATCGCATGCCGGATATTCCCGTGTGTTTCAGCCAGGCAAGCTAACTTTCGGTTTCATCATGCCCCTCGAAAGTTACCCGCTGATGCCATGGCCAACGCTTGATAATCACCTTGAACTTGCGCAACTGGCTGATAATGCCGGTTTCAGTAGCCTCTGGTTACGCGATGTGCCCTTTTTTGATCCCATGTTTGGAGACACGGGACAGATCCTTGATCCTCTCGTGTATCTGGGCGCACTGGCAACAGCCACGAAGAACATTGCGCTCGGCACGACAGGCATTGTGCTCCCGCTAAGGGAGCCTGTCAGTACCGCTAAGCAGGCGCTGTCCGTTGATTTTCTGTCAGGGGGCCGTTTTATTATGGGCCTGTCGACGGGGGACAGGCCTACTGAGTACCCGGCCTTTGGTGCAGATTTTGAAAATCGCGATGCGCGCTTTCGCGATGCCTGGCAACTCATTGAAACACTGACACAGAAGAACTTCCCAAAAGCAACCTCCGAGTTTTACGGAAAACTGAGCGGCGATCTCAGCATGATGCCAAAACCGGCCGGGAAGAAAATCCCCACGATTGTGGTAGGTCGCGCCAGGCAGGAAATCAGCTGGATAGCCGAGCACAGCGATGGCTGGATTTGGCACATAGGGAACTTCGAACAGATGAAAATGCTCATTTCCTGGTGGCGTTCGCTTATACCGTCAGGAGTGTTTAAGCCATACGGTTACGCCACATTCTTTGATCTGGATGACAATCCTGACCTCCCTCTGCAGCAGGATTTTAACGGCATCCGTACGGGCCGAAACGCCCTTATTCAACTGTGGGAACAGCAGCAGGAACAAGGGATGTCTCACGTCGCCCTGAATCTTAAACCAGCCCGCCGTCCCGCAAGAGAGGTACTACAGGAAATGGCCGAGTTTGTGTTACCCCATTTTTCTACCTGTTAATCACCACGGAGATTTCTATGATTCAGTCTATTAGCCGTAAAGAAGCACTCAGTTTTCTTGAATATTTTCGACGTGGATGGGAAACCGGTGGATGGTCAGATTCAGAGCATTATTTCGCAAAAGGTATGTCGCTAAGAAGTAGCCATAAGGGGATGATTAATGGCCTGGAAGCAGTCATCTCTGCATTCGCTAAAGATACAGAATCCGGTTCTGCACTTAATCTTGTAACCTCAAATTATTACGCCGCAGATGACGGTCAGGGTCTGGCAATGGTCAGTGCGTATCTGTATGGCGAGATTTTCCCGACCGCCAGATATAATCCCTCCGCCATGTTTGGTGCGGTGGTGCGCGTGACGCTTAAAATTGAGGATGAAGCCTGGAAAATCGCAGAACTGATTGTGAACATCAGCTGGGCTGAAGGAAGCGATCGTTATTTCCCTGACTGGAAATTGCCTCCGGGAGAAAAAGGGTGGCGACCAGGCGATGCCCCCCCTGTTCTCGTCAGTGAACTTGACTCTCCCTGGGCCTGTATTCCTGAAAATAAAATTAAATCGACAGAAGTAGAACAGATAGAAGAGGCCTACTCCCGCTATTCATGGGGGATCGACCAGAACGATTTTGGACAGTTCCGCACCAGTTACACCGAAGATGCACAAGGGCTCTTTCCGCCGCTGGGTCCCCTCAGCGGATTGCATAGTATCGTCGGTTCACTCAAAGAATTCCGTCGACACTGGCCCTGGATGCAACATTATGGTGTTCCGCTGAAAATTACCCTGGCTTCTGACGGAAAAACAGCAGAAATGTGGACTGGTCGTCTCATCCCCGGCCAGTTTAAAAACGCTCGAGGTGAATGGATGTACGGTGCGCATTATCGTATTGAACTTCGTAAGGAAAATGGTCTGTGGAAATTCACCTGGAGTGAATACGTACCGGGATGGTTTTCACAGGAAAATATGCCGTTCTGTAATTGATACTTTAGGGGAGTTCCTTTTGGTAGATGACATGTGTTTGAATCGCCACGGGTAATATAGATATGCCAATGAGTGTTCAGCAAAAAGTGGTCACTTCATAAGAGTGCTTCTTGAATCACAAATGTCCGCTGTTGGCACAGTGCTGCTGTTGCAGCCCTGACAACCTTAGACTTCAATCGATTCAGAGATATCTAACGCATCATCGACTTCAATGCCCTGTGAGTTCAACCGATGGATGCAGCACAGAGCGGACTTTCCAGCTGGCCATAAGTCGCATTGCTTTATTCCGACCCATATTCCTTTCGCCAACAAAGCGTGATCAGAGTCACGTTTTAGGCCAGTGAGCCAAATTGTCTCTTGCCAATCTATCTACTGGTAGGTAGTCTTAATTTCAACAGCACGACACACACAGAAACACACAACAGAATATCAGGAGCCTTACCATGAAAAACATCATCAAAACCACCCTTGCCATCATCGCCTTGTCCACCACAGCCCTGACCTATGCCGCCGCCCCGCAAATGGTCACCCGCAGTGAGGCGGCGTCACTGCAAAAAATTGGCGAGGTATCGTCCGGCGGGTTCAGCAGCCTGGATGGCCTGAGTGCCTCCCTGGCCATGAAAGCCGAGGATGCCGGTGCCAGTCACTACCGGATTGTGGGGGCTTCCGGCAACAATAAGCTGAGTGGTACAGCTATTCTGTATCGCTAAGTCAGGCCGCTGAATGCGCCGCAGCGCCTCCTGCCTCAGGGAGGGCGGATACGAAAAAACCCGGAGTCTCACTGACTGCCGGGTTTTCCCGTATCTGAACACAACAGGCACCCCTGTGCCCGGAGAACAATGATGTCCACCTATGACAGCCTCCTTGACCTGGCTGACACGCTGATTCAGGAAAATGGCTTCCAGGGATTTAGCTATGCTGACCTGGCTGCAGGCCTCGGTATTCGCAAGGCCAGTATTCACTACCATTTCCCGACCAAAACTGAACTGGGTATTGCTTACTGTGAGCGCAAGGAAAACCGGCTCCGGCAGATGGAAGAAACGCTGCTGTCGGTCCCCGCCGGGAAAGCGGTGAACTGACATTCCGCGGTGAACCAGCTGACCTTGCGATTATTATCAACTGTGCGGTCAAGGGCGCGCTGATGCTGAACCGTGTTCCGCCGCATGATGCCTGCGAACGAATGAAGGTCGCGGTACAACAGATGTTCAGCTCTCATTAATCATTCTGCCCGCTGATGGCCTGTAAAATGCATTTTTAGTCCCTTGCTCGCAGCGATGGCCTTAGTAAAACAGCCTGTTGGAGCATCTGTTTCGTTAGACTCCTTAGCGTTGGCTAAGGAGGTTGCACACCGTCAGAGGTATTAGCCTTCCAACAGTTGATGAGCCAGGCGATTGTGTTTCTCAATGATCACCGGTACATCTACGGTAGTCACCTTACCGTTATCCACCACCACGCGACCATTGATGATGTTGTAAGCAACCTTACCTGGGTTACAGAACACCAGTGCGGAAACCGGATCGTGCTGTGCGCCAGCAAGGCCAACGCCTTCCAGGTTAAACACCGCAATATCCGCCATCATACCCGGTGCCAGCGCACCAATGTCATCGCGATTGAGGTTTTTCGCACCGCCAAGGGTGGCGATTTCCAGCGCTTCACGTGCGGTCAGCGCTTCCGGGCCGAAACCAACACGTTGCAGCAGCAGAGCCTGACGCACTTCGCCAATCATATCGGAGCTGTCGTTAGAGGCAGAACCGTCCACACCCAGACCTACGTGCATGCCAGCATCCAGCATATGGCGCACTGGTGCGATACCAGAACCCAGACGCATATTGGAGCAAGGGCAGTGCGCAACACCGGTACCGGTGCGGGCAAACAGTTTCATGCCGTAATCATCAAGCTTCACGCAGTGCGCATGCCATACGTCGTGACCGACCCACTCCAGATCCTCCACATACTGCGCAGGCGTTTTATTAAAAGTCTTTTTGCTGTATTCGATATCGCTGACGTTTTCCGCCAGGTGCGTATGCAGGGAAACACCGTGCGCCCGGGCAAGTTTTGCGGAATCGCGCATCAGCCCTTCGCTGACCGAGAACGGCGAGCAAGGTGCAACCACTATGCGGATCATCGCACCGCGTTCAGCGTCGTGGAACTGCTCAATCACGCGCTGGGTATCTTTGAGGATGAACTTTTCATCTTCAACGATAGAGTCCGGTGGCAGACCACCCTGTTTTTTGCCTACGCTCATGCTGCCGCGACAAGCATGGAAACGCATCCCCATTTCCTGCGCCGCCTCGATGCTGTGATCGAGCTTGATGCCGTTCGGGTAAACGTACTGGTGATCACTGGAAGTGGTACAGCCTGAAAGCATCAGCTCTGCCATTGCGGTTTTGGTAGCAACTTTCATCATTTCCGGGGTCAGCTTTTCCCAGATAGGATACAGCGCGGTCAGCCAGGTAAAGAGTTCTCCGTCCTGAGCCGCAGGTACTACACGGGTCAGGCTCTGATACATATGATGGTGAGTGTTAATCAGACCGGGAATAACGATATGACCTTTTAGATCGATAACTCTGTCTGCCGTTTGCGGCACTTCGCTTTCGGAACCCACGGCAACAATCGTATTACCTTTGATAAAGACGCAGCCTTTTTCAATTTCACGCCTGTCTTTATCCATGGTCACGACCATATTTGCATTTTTCAACAGCAGCGTCTGGCTCTGAGACGGGATAGAACCTTTCGCTTTATCTTCAGTAAGGGAATATAACAGTTTCTCTTTTGCTATCGCCGGTAAGGTGGTTAATAACGGGGCCAGAAAAGGTGTTTTAACTAGTAATCGACGTAGCTGATCTGGTTGTTTATCTTTCATGAGTTTTCCTTATTTTAAATAAACTTAAAAACTGTTTCTTTAATTATATATATCATAAGGTTAAATTGGTGTTTCTAATGAATTAAATTATCCATTTTAAATATCAATGATGGTAATTATTTATGAGCGAAAACGTTTACTTTAAATGTTTCTGATTATCGATACAGTGCCTGGATGCGACAGACCTGCGAAGGGCTTTACCCCCGCGCTATATGCAGCACGGCTGGTATTTTGAGCTAATGAGATAACCTTAATGCGATACGGATTACGCGAGCACTTAAAAGCGATAGACGCTGACACTAAATCAATTAGTTACCTACCCACATTGGTTGAATAATGCTCTTAACGTACAAAGATTTCCGTTTCCCAAACCGACCCCCAATACGGCTCAGTTGCCAACATATCATATAAACAACGAATTATCTTCAAAGCGTACGTTTTCGTTCTATTGGCCCTCAAGCCCCGTTACGCTGAAATATGCTTTGCAGGTTGATATGCTTTTTATCCGAAGGTGGCGATCTGATTTTTTATAGAAAGCCCCGTTTAATCTCCGCACAGTAAAGCCTCTGTTACTGTGAGGAGATTGTTCCATGAAGTTCAGCCCATTAGTCCTGCTGTTGCCACTGGCAACACTTGTCGGATGTACGCGCTTTGTTGAATAAATCGAACTTTTGGCCGTAGTCAGGATCAGATCACCACACTCCTGATCCTGCAGCGATATGGCCATGCTCCGTGCCTTAAACAAAATGACGCGTGCAGGGATGCCAGAAAGTGTGCGGATTGCCTGAAGAGGCCAGTGACGGGAGGCACTTTTATCTAAATCCGATTTATTCAACAAAGCCTTTATTTTCTATAACTTCAAAGCAATCCGCGCACCAATGTATCCGGCAGTGATTTACGGCTAATGCTTATCATGTCCGTCAGAAAATGAAGCATCTCTGGCAGCGATACTTGCGGTCACCTGCATAATATCTGCGGGTGGCTGTTTTTTATGGATTTGCTCCGCCATATAGCGCATATATGGATCCATATGGCTGAACATGGCCTTATACCCAGCGCAAAGATGGTTATGCCAGCGCTCTCCCGTTTTATGGATACGATGTTTTGGGCAGCCCCCATGACAGGCAAAACGCCATTCACAACGTTCGCACTCGCCTGATACCTTGTTTTTAGCCAGCCCGAATTTTCGCTGTTGTTTGCTGTTGGCCATTTTTTCCAGGCTGTCGCGACGAAGATTACCCAGTTTATGCTCCGGGTAGACATAATGGTCACAGCTGTACACGTCCCCGTTTTGCTCAACAACCAGCCCGAAACCGCAGGATGACTGCATCACACACAGCGAGGGTTTCTCACCGAGCCAGGCGGCAAGCGCGCTGTCGAATAGCTGGATATAGACCCGGCCAACATCATGACGAACCCATTCATCGAATACGGTGTTAATAAAAGCCCCCCATTGTTCGCCGGATACCGACCATTCAGTGACAGAGCTTCCCGACAGCGACTGGGGATAAAGCAGTTCGCCATATTTTTCGTTCAGTGGCCTTTGCTCAACCGCCGGAATGAACTGGACATATTCCGCGCCCAGTTCACCTGTCAGAAACTGATAAATTTCAAGCGGGTGTTCTGCGGTCACGTTGTTAACGACCGTTAAAACATTCACCTCCACCCGATGCTGCTTCAGCAGCGTCATTGCTCGTACCACTTTGTCGAAGACGGACTGTTGGCTACGGGTTTTACGATAGCAGTCATGCAGCCATGACGGCCCATCAATGGACAGCCCCACCAGAAATTTATGTTTCGCAAGAAAAGCGGCCCAGGCCTCATCGATCAGTACACCGTTGGTCTGAATACTGTTGCTTATACGTTTGCCCTGAGCGTGTTTGTGCTGAAATTGCAGAGCCTTTTCATAGAATGCCAGGCCCGCGAGAGTTGGTTCACCGCCTTGCCAGGTAAATTCAATTTCCTGCCCCGGATTTGCTGCAATGTACTGGCGCACATAGCTCTCCAGAGTGGTGTCATCCATATGTCTTTCGGCTTTCCGGGGTTTCAGCGTGCCCTGTTCTTTTTCCAGATAGAAACAGTAGTCACAGGCTATGTTGCATTGGTAGCTGACCGGTTTGGCCATCAGATGAAAGGGTCGCTTCATACTCCCTCCAGGGTATACACCTGTTAAGTTTAGTGACATTGCTCACTTTTTTATCACTGCGTTTTGACATTGAGCGCAAAGGATCGAAACATAGTTTTCTTTGATCTGACTATAACATGAAATATAAACTTCATAACACCAACATCAGGGGCTTGTATGAGCAAATTATTTGCCGGAGCACAAAATCTGGGAAAATCTTTTATGCTACCGATTGCTGTCCTGCCAGCAGCCGGTTTGCTGCTGGGATTTGGCGGCGTATTCACTAATCCGGTAACCATATCAACTTATCCTGTACTGGATAACCATACGGTTCAGGCCATCTTTACCGTTATGAAGCTCTGCGGCAGCGTGGTCTTTGACAACCTGGCATTGTTGTTTGCAGTGGGGATTGCCGTTGGTATGGCACGCAGCGACAAGGGAACGGCGGGGCTTGCTGCCGTGCTGTGCTTTATCGTGATGAATAAAGCGATCAATGCTTCATTACTGCTTTCAGGTGAGCTGGCAACCGAAAATCTTGCCGCTGCCGGGCAGGCCAGCGTCATGGGTATCACCACATTACAAACCGGGGTGATGGGGGGCATCATGAGCGGCCTGCTGGCATTCTGGGTGCATAAACGATTTGGTAAAACGGAATTGCCGAACCTGCTGGCTTTCTTTAGCGGGTCCCGTTTCGTCCCGATTGTCAGCTCCTTTTTTGCCATTTTCCTCGGCGTGGCGTTGTTCTGGGTCTGGCCGCATATTCAGGCTGGCATCACGCATCTGGGCGGGCTGGTCGAAAGTACGGGTTATATCGGCACCTTCGTCTACGGTATGATCCTGAAATGCCTTATCCCGCTGGGTCTGCATCATCTCTTCTATCTGCCATTCTGGCTGACCAGCGTAGGGGGAGAAGCCGTCGTTAACGGGCATCTGGTCCAGGGGACGCAGAAAATTTTCTTTGCCCAACTCGCGGATCCTTCCGTTACTCAGTACTACATCGGCGTGTCACGTTTTATGGCAGGTCGCTTCGCTGACTTTATGTTTGGTCTGCCTGGTGCTGCGCTGGCTATTTATCATTCAGCTCGTCCTGAAAACCGCAAAAAAGTGGCCAGCCTGATGCTGTCCGCAGCGCTGACGGCTTTTGTCACCGGAATTACCGAGCCGCTGGAGTTTGCCTTCATGTTTTGCGCGCCGCTGTTGTACGGCGTGCATATCGTCTTGACCGGCGTGGCTTTCATGATGACCCATATCCTGCAAATCACCGTTGGGCAGACTTTCTCCGGTGGCCTGATCGACTTCCTGTTATTCGGTGTCCTTCAGGGCAATGCCAAAACTAACTGGGTGTTGATGCTGCCGCTGGGCGTGGTGATGTTCTGTCTGTACTACTTCTCTTTCCGTTCCCTGATCAAATGGCGCCAGCTAAAAACGCCGGGACGTGAAGATGAAAACGATGATGCACCCGTTGAGAACACGTTGGTCGGAAATGAACGCGCCGCAGGCATCGTTGAAGCCCTGGGGGGAGCGAGCAATATTGTCGACGTGGACTGCTGTGCCACCCGCCTGCGTATCACGGTAAAAAATCCTCTGAATGTCAAAATAGATGATTTCAAACAGCTCGGCAGTCGTGGTGCATTTATCCGCGGGGAGGGGGTTCAGGTGGTCTACGGCCCCCATGTCACGCTGATCAAAAACGAAGTTGAAGAATTTATCGGTTCATAAAGAAGAGACGTCTTATGAAAGCAGTCATGCTGATGTTTGATACGCTGACGCGTAACCATCTCGCCCCTTATGGAGGCGATGCCATTACCCCAAACTTTACCCGACTGGCACAGGAGTCGGCACAGTTTGATAATTTCTATGTCGGCAGCATGCCCTGCATGCCCGCTCGTCGTGAGCTGCATACCGGACGTTACAACTTCCTGCACCGCAGTTGGGGACCGTTGGAGCCGTTTGATTTTTCTACGTTTCAGGCACTGAAACAGGCCGGTGTGCATACCCATATGGTCACTGACCATAAACATTACTGGCGTGATGGCGGGGCCACCTATCACACCCGTTATTCCACCTTTGAGTTCATCCGGGGCCAGGAAGGGGACTGCTGGAAAGGGCAGGTGGAGAAACCCACCATCAACTGGCAGGGCATGGAAGATGCGGAAACTCTGCGTCGGCGCAGTGGACGAATGACTCAGGACCTGATTAATCGTGCTGCGATGCCGACCCAGGAAGAGCATTTCACACACCGCACGATCAGCGCCGGCATGGAGTTTCTGGAAACCAACCAGCATCAGGACAACTGGTTCCTGCAAATCGAATGTTTCGATCCCCATGAGCCTTTCTTTGTCCCGGAAAAATATCTGGCACAGTACGGTTGTCAGCCCGGTGAGTTTGACGGCTGGGTGCCGTACTACTGTGGCGCACCTGGGGGAAAGGATGACGATAAGGTGCGGAAGTTTTACCAGGCGCTGATCACCATGTGTGATGACTACCTGGGCCAGGTGATGGATAAGCTCAAAGCCCTTAACCTCTGGGAAGATACCCTGTTTATCGTCTGTACGGATCACGGTTTCCTGCTGGGTGAACACCAGTGGTGGGGCAAAAACATCATGCCGGTGTATAACGAGATTGCTAATACGCCGTTCTTTATCCGCGATCCGCGCAGTAAGGCAGAAGGTGTGCGTCGTAGTGCTCTGGCACAGACGGTCGATATTCCGGCAACTCTGCTGGAGTATTTTGATATTCCCCGCCCACCGTCCATGACCGGTAAACCATTACGGGCCGCAGTGGAGAATGACACCCCGGTACGGGAACATGCGCTATTCGGCTACTTTGGCGGACACATCAATGTGACCGACGGTAACTATGTTTACATGCGCTGCCCACGTGATGAAAGCAAAAGCAATCTGTATGAATACACCCTGATGCCTACCCGTATCGACAGCATGTTTAAGGTCAGCGAGCTTCAGGACATTCGTATCCATCCGGGGTTTGATTTCACTCAGGGAGCACAGGTCATGCAGATCCCTGCCACGTTCGGTTATCTCAACCCGTGGCGTTTTGGCGACAAACTATTTGATCTTCATTCAGATCCGCAGCAAATGCACTCCCTGCATGATGGTGAGCGTGCGTATCGTTATGCACAGGCCGTTAAAAGCATGATGCAGGCGCATGATGCCCCACCTGAACTTTACGCTCGCTTTGAGCTTGATGAATTGACGCCTGAACGCGAACAGGCTTTTGTTGAGCGCTGGTCCAGTCTGACGCTGCCTGAAGGGTTTGATTATCAGTGTGAACATCATGGTGTCGAAGAAGCGATGCGCTTTGTCGTCAGCGCCGCCACGGAGCAGGGCATTACGCTGGCCGCGTTGCAACGGCATTTTCCGTCGGGCCATCTGCTTATCGAGGACGATATTTTCACACTGATTGACCGCTGTTTTATAGGCGACAGGCATAAAGCGCTGGTTTACCAGACTCGTCTATTGCTGAGAACGGAATAAGGCTTATGGCAAGTCACGTTTGGCATCTGGAAAACTGCCGCTTCAGGGTAACGGTACAGGCTCAGGGCGGTGAATTATGCAGCCTGTGGGACAAGGCTATCGGCACAGAGTGGATGTGGCAGCAGCAGGAGGGGGTCTGGAACAACTCTGCCACGCAGTTATTTCCCATTGTTGGCCGTCTGATCCATGACGGTATCTGGCAAGGGGCGCAGTTTTACCCGTTGCCGGCACATGGTTTTCTTCGTCAGCAGACGTTTTACTGTATTGGACATTCGGCAAACTGTCTGACTCTGGAAGCGACTGCCAGCGAAGCAACGCTTGCAGTCTGGCCCTGGCGCTGGCGAGTCACGCTTAATGTCGAACTGACGGATGATGGCCTGCTATTCAGTCAGGAGGTGACAAATGAAGACGATACCCCGTTCTGGTTTTCCATTGGCTGGCATCCGGGGTTTGCGTTGCCGCTGTCATCAGAACAAGGCTGGCAGGTACGATTTGCAGGGCAGGGCGTCAAAGGCCCTCTGCCAACATGTCAGCGTACTCTCACCATCGCTGAAAACCTGCCCAAACGGGACGCTTTTCTTCTGCAAACAGACAGCTTCACGGACGGTGCTGTCTATTTTGCTGATTGTCAGGAGCAGTTTATCCAGGTTTGTTCTCCAGACGGAAAAACCGTGCTGAGCATGGAGACCACTGTGCAGGAATGGCTGGCGCTCTGGGGCGTGCCGGGCGCTGACCTGTTGTGCATTGAGCCGCTGGCAGGCACGACGGATGCGCCGGACTTTGATGGTCAGGCTGGTAATAAACGCGGAATGCGGCAGCTAGCCCTCGGAGAAAGCCAGGTGTTCAGCGTCAGGCTGCGGTTTCCGGTAGACGTATGAGGCACAGCTAGCCAGAATACGCGCAGTGTTGTCATCCAGGAGCAGAAACGTCATGAGTGTGAACCGGGAAAATGTCAGGGTCTATATCAGCAACATTATCGGCGGGCTGGGCGAAACCGATCGTCATATTGCAGAATTCGTCCTGCAAAGCCCCGCGCAGGTTGCGCAGATGCCGGTCAGCAAACTGGCAGAGGCGGTTCAACTGAGTGAAGCGACCATCGTGCGTTTTTGTAAGAAAATTGGCTACGCCGGTTTGCTGGATCTGAAAGCGGCCCTCAAACGTGAGCTGCTGGAAGAGAGCAATCAGCATTTGCCGTCGTCACCCGATATTTTCCTCAATGACAGCCGCAACGATGTGGCACAGAAAATTGCTCTGACTGTCGACACGACGATGAAGGAAACCATCGGCTTGCTCGATATGAATGTCATCCATCCGGTGGTGGACCGCTTTTTAACGGCTAACCGGGTGTTGTTTGTGGGATTCGGGGCGTCAGGGTTATCGGCAATGGAAGCGCGCGATAAGATGAACCGTCAGGGCATTGACTCGGAGGCTTATACAGATCGCTTTACTATGACGCTGAAGCTCGCAAATCTAAAACCAGAAGATTTGGTCGTCGCATTTTCCCATTCCGGTGAGACGCCAGAGGTTGTGAACGCATTCATCCTTGCGAAGAAGGCAGGGGCGGGATGTCTGGCCATCACCCACAGTCCAAATTCTCCGCTTACCGAGCTGGCTGACACTTTTTTACTGACATGCGGCAGCGCCGGTCCTTATCAGGGGGATTCTATCGCGACGCGCATTTCGCAGTTGTTCATGATTGAGTTTTTGTGTACTGAAATCACCCGGCATAATTTGCGTGACAGGGCCTCTACGGGACTGTCGATTAAAGAACTACTCATAAAAGAAAGGATCAAACGTGAGTCATCAGGATAATGTTCACTCACCGTCGCCCCGCGGAAAATGGTGGCTGGCCGGGAAAACACCGGATTATCGTTTTACGCTGGCTAACGAACGTACTTTTCTGGCCTGGATACGGACTGCGCTGGCCCTGATGGCAGGAGCGGTCGGCATTGACCAGTTTTCCCCCGATCTGTCATCGCCTGAACTCAGAATGACACTGGCGCTGCTGTTACTCAGCGCAGCCGCATCTATGGGATTTCTGGCCTGGCGTCGCTGGCGCAAAAGCGAATACGCCATGCGAATGGATAGCGATCTGCCCTATACCCGCGCGGTATTGTTGTTGGGTGGATTTATCATTGTACTGGCTCTTCTGCTGGGCGTTTTGCTCTGGCAGGGACAGCCATGAGTGACCGGGACCCCGGATTACAACCTGAGCGCACGGCGTTATCATGGCGGCGCACAGCATGGTCAATGCTAATCCCCACAATATTATGTCTGCGCGGGTGGTTTCATTCTGGCGAGTGGCTTTATCTTGTCTGCGGAGGTTTGCTGCTGACGGGAATACTGGCGACGTTATTTAACCAGCGCAGTAGTAAGCACGCGACATTAGCTCTGGTTGTGATCGTATCTGCGGCGATGCTGATGGTTGTTACGGTGAAAAAATATTTGTTGATGTAATTAGTATGTCTTGCACCAGTCACTGTGGGGCGGGTTATTTTACATCAGTCGGCAGTTGGTAATATTAATTTTTTGAATCTATTAAATACGCATTTCAGGGCATGGTAATGCATATATCATTTTTTATTCAGAGCAATACACTTACAACTGATGTGCCAGCACGGCGGATACTGCATAAGCCAATGCACTACATCGGTAACTGGCAGACCCGATTAAATCATATACATCACCAATCTGAATATTTGTCTTTTTGATTTTCATGAATATACATTTCAGGACATGTGAAGGTGCTTGTTCTTTTTATCCTGTCGTCTGGCGTATAGACATTAAGGAAACTGCACCTGCCTGAGGGAAATCAGATGGCGACGATCAGAGATGTGGCTGTGCGTGCTGGCGTATCTACCGCCACCGTCTCACGCGTTATTAATCATAGTGCCTATGTAGAGCCGGAAACTATTACGCGCGTTGAGAAAGCCATGCGGGAACTGGGATATCGCCGAAATCAGACCGCACATGCCCTTGCCCGGCGCAGTGGTAAATTTCTTGGTCTGTTAACGGGAAATCTTGCCGATCCTTTCTTTGCCAGACTGGCTCGGGGCGTGGAGGAAACACTTCATCCGATCGAGAGAATGGCAAGAGAGGCAACGTCTCTCGCCATCCGTATTTTTCTGCAACTGGATCTGTAGTGGGCCATTGAATCTGGTCATTCGGTATCGCTGATTTCCCAGGTAATTAGCGAGTACGTCAGCATTACTTGGTGTTATGGGCATGTCAAAAAGGATTGATGTACTGTTTCTTCAGACCGGACAAATACCGGATGTCACTTGTGGTGATGGAACCAGACTAAGGCTGTACAGGGTAGGTATAGTGTTTGTGGCAATTTGAAGCCTAACAGGCAACAGCACCGTGACCGGGAGGTAGGGAGTCGCTAAAGGGAAATGCTCATGCTGGACGGCAAAGGCTGGCAGGGCAGGGGCATCAGCGAGCATCTCGACCAGAAATCTACCGGAACCCCAGAAAGCAAAAAACCCGCCATAGGCGGGTTCTTCTGAATAGTGGTGCCCGGACTCGGAATCGAACCAAGGACACGGGGATTTTCAATCCCCTGCTCTACCGACTGAGCTATCCGGGCAACGGGGCGCATTAAACTAGATTCTGCCCGCCTCGTCAACGAAATTTGTGTGTTTCACGACGAACTGCGCAATCTCTCACCATTTATGCAAAAAAGCGCGTTCCAGAACAGCGATTTGATATCAATGTTTTATGCGCTGAGAGTGAATTTATAATCGTTAATTCTGCTTTTTTAGCGCCGTGCAGGCCGGAAATGTGCATATTGTTTTCATCTTGCGCGGGTTGGCGAAAGGTGTAATTATTGCGCGAATTTTCTGCTTATCACCCCCGGGGCACCGGAATCCGGGCCTTTTATTCTCCCGATTTGGGTAGTCGCGCTTATGAAATCAATGCACATTGCCGCCAGCCGCGAGCTGGTATCTCGTCTTTCCACTCATCGTAAGGTGGTGGCGCTGGACAGTACCGATTTTACCGACGTGGCGGCAGTGGTCATTACCGTTGCGGATAGCCGCAGCGGCATTCTTACGTTGCTCAAGCGAACCGGTTTTCAGCTGCCGGTGTTCCTGTTTTCTGAAGAAGCGCTGGAAGCGCCCGAAGGCGTGGAGGCCGTCCTCAACGGCAGCGGGCAGCAGTGGCTGGAGCTTGAAGCGGCGGCCACGCGCTATGAAGACCATCTTCTGCCACCGTTTTTCGACACGCTGACGCAGTATGTGGCAATGGGCAACAGCACCTTTGCCTGTCCGGGCCATCAGCACGGCGAATTTTTCAAGAAGCATCCGGCGGGTCGCCAGTTCTATGACTTCTTCGGGGAGAATATTTTCCGCGCTGACATGTGCAACGCCGACGTCAAACTGGGTGATTTGTTAATTCACGAAGGGGCGGCCAAGCAGGCGCAGAAGTTCGCTGCGAAAGTGTTTAATGCGGATAAAACTTGGTTTGTCCTCAACGGCACCTCGGCGGCGAATAAGGTCGTCACCAATGCGCTGCTGACCCGCGGCGACCTGGTGCTGTTCGACCGCAACAACCACAAATCAAACCATCACGGGGCGCTGATCCAGGCCGGGGCCACGCCGGTGTATCTCGAGGCCTCGCGCAATCCGTTTGGTTTTATCGGCGGGATTGATGAGCACTGCTTTGATGATGGCTATCTGCGAGAGCTGATTCGCGAAGTCGCGCCGCAGAAAGCGGGTGACGCGCGTCCGTTCCGCCTGGCGGTTATCCAGCTTGGGACTTACGACGGCACCATTTATAACGCCCGTCAGGTAGTCGATAAGATTGGTCATCTCTGCGATTACATTCTGTTTGATTCGGCGTGGGTCGGCTACGAGCAGTTTATCCCGATGATGGCCGACTGTTCGCCGCTGCTGCTGGAGCTGAATGAAAACGATCCGGGCATTTTCGTGACCCAGTCGGTGCATAAGCAGCAGGCCGGTTTCTCACAGACGTCGCAGATCCATAAGAAAGACAATCATATTCGCGGCCAGGCGCGTTTTTGCCCCTATAAGCGGCTGAACAACGCTTATATGCTGCACGCCTCCACCAGCCCGTTTTATCCGCTGTTTGCCGCGCTGGATGTGAACGCCAAAATCCACGAAGGCGAGAGCGGGCGTCGGCTGTGGGCGGAGTGCGTGGCGCTCGGGATTGAGGCGCGCAAAGCGATCATTGCCAACTGCAAGATGATCAAACCCTTTATTCCGCCGACGGTGGCCGGTCGTCCGTGGCAGGATCATCCCACGGAGGCGATTGCCCGCGAACGCCGTTTCTTCAGCTTTGGCCCGGGTGAACGCTGGCACGGCTTTGAAGGTTACGCGCAGGATCAGTATTTTGTCGATCCGTGCAAACTGCTGCTGACCACGCCGGGGATCGACGCCGATACCGGTCAATATACCGACTTTGGCATTCCGGCGACGATCCTCGCCCACTATTTGCGTGAAAACGGCATCGTGCCGGAGAAATGCGATCTCAACTCGATCCTGTTCCTGCTCACCCCCGCCGAGAGCACGGAGAAGCTGGCGCATCTGGTGGCGATGCTCGGCCAGTTTGAGCAGCATATTGAGGACGATACCCCGCTGTCCGATGTGCTGCCGTCGGTGTTCAGTAAATATCCGGTACGCTACCGCGATTACACTCTGCGTCAGCTGTGCCAGGAAATGCATGACCTGTACGTTAGTTTTGATGTGAAAGACCTGCAAAAAGCGATGTTCCGCAAAGAGAGCTTCCCGGCGGTGGTGATGAATCCGCAGGACGCCAATATCGAGTTTATCCGCGGGAACGTTGAACTGGTGCGCCTCAGCGAGGCGGAAGGGCGTATTGCTGCGGAAGGTGCGCTGCCGTATCCGCCAGGCGTACTGTGCGTGGTGCCAGGGGAAATCTGGGGCGGCGCGGTTCAGCAGTATTTCCTCGCCCTGGAAGAGGGGGTGAACATGCTGCCCGGATTCTCACCGGAGTTGCAGGGTGTATACAGCGAGAAAGATGCGGATGGGATTAAGCGACTGTATGGCTACGTGCTGAAGTCGTGAATAAAAAAGGGAGGGGAAATCCCCTCCCTTTGAGACTAATGACCAACTTTAAGCTTTTTTGCCCGATGGCGCTGACGCTTATCGGGCCTACAACACCGTAGGCCTGGCCAGTGTAACGCCGCCGGGCGCATTAGAACTGATTAGTGCGCCACAGGCTGCGCACCGTTTACCGTTGGCACATGTTTGTATTTGAACAGGGCCACGAAGGCGAAGGCCAGAACCAGCGAATACGCCGCGAAAATCAGCCATACGCTTTTCCAGTCGGTAATACCGCTGACGGTGTACATCTCAACCACTTTACCGCTGACGATCCCGCCCAGAATGCACCCGAAGCCGTTGGTCATCATCAGGAACATACCCTGCGCGCTGGCGCGGATTTCAGGGCGCACTTCTTTTTCCACAAACACCGAACCCGAGATGTTGAAGAAGTCGAAGGCACAGCCGTAGACGATCATCGACAGCACCAGCAGGACGGTGCCGAACGCGCTTGGGTCGCCGTAGGCGAACAGGCCGAAGCGCAGCATCCACGCGAAAATACTGATTAACATCACGTTCTTGATGCCGTAGCGGCTGAGGAAGAACGGAATAGTCAGGATGAACAGGGTTTCAGAAATCTGTGAAATCGACATCATCACCGAGGCGTGTTCAACGATAAAGCTGCCAGAGAACAGCGGGTTGTTATCGAAGCTGTGCAGGAAGGTGTTGCCGAACATATTGGTGATTTGTAGTTCAGCGCCCAGCAGCATGGAGAAGATAAAGAAAATGGCCATGCGTTTGTTTTTGAACAGCGCGAAGGCATCGAGGCCCAGCATACTGCTCCAGCTCTGTTTCTGCTGCTGATTGGATACCGGGATATGCGGCAGGGTCAGGGTGAACAGCGCCAGAACCACGGAGAGCGCCGCGCCGATGTACAGCTGCATATGGCTCAATTCAAAGCCAGAGAAGCTCACCGCCCACATCGCCATGATAAAGCCAATGGTGCCCCAGATACGGATCGGCGGGAAGTCGGTCACGATGTCCAGTCCCGCAGATTTCAGGCGGTAGTAGGAGATGGTGTTGACCAGGCCGAGCGTCGGCATATAGGCCAGGGAGTTCAGCAGGATAACGACAAACATCGCCCCCGGCGTGGTGACGCCCGCCGCCATAAACAGCGTGACGGCCCCGACCAGATGGCAAAAGGCATACACCCATTTAGCGCTGATCCACTTATCCGCCACGATCCCGAGCAATGTCGGCATCAGCACCGCGGCAATCCCCAGAGAACTATAGACGGCACCAATAGATGCCCCGTCGAATTTGAGCGTGACAAACATATAGGAGCCGAGTGTCGTCAGCCAGCTCCCCCAGAGACAGAACTGCAGGAAGGACAGTATTTTGAGCTGCAGCTTAAGGTTCATGTTACTTTCCTCACAAAGTGATCGGCGCTGTGTTGTTATAGAAACATTCATGGCGTGTATTTGATGCGATTCTATCGATGACGAGCGCGGCGTTTTGTTACCGCCCGCAAATAAATGCAATATTTATTCTTTTGCAGGATGGTTTAGTGACGCAAATAACATTTTTGTATGGCTGGAGAAGATAACCCTCTCCTTTTAAGGGAGAGGGCCAGGGTGAGGAGGAAAACTACTTCCGACGGTAGCTCTTCTGCGTGTTGTTCACTTTATACAGATAGCGACGAGATTCCTGCGACGGATGGCGGGTGGTCAAGGTCTGATAAACATCCCCCGGTGCCATGTTGTTAATAATGTTGGCCGCCTGAACTTTATCGCTGGAGAACACCCGCAGCACGCTGCCTGCGCCGCCGTTGTAGGCGGTGATCACCGCATAACGCCGTGAGGTTGGGTTATCAATTCCGCTGAGATAAACGTTGTTGAGCATCGCCAGGTAGGCGGTGCCGGTGTCGATATTGCTGGCCGGGTCGAAAAGGAAGCTGCGGCTCGGCGTCCCGGATTTGCCCTGCGCTTTGAATACGTCTTTCCCGGCGGTGTGCTGCACGACCTGCATCAGCCCCAGCGCATCGGAATTGCTGACCGCATACGGGTTAAATGACGATTCGGTCTGCATTATTGCCAGAATCAACGACTCATCCACACCGTATTTACGTGACGCCTGGCGGACCATACCCATGTACTTATGTGCACGTTTATCAAGGTGGTTCGGCACCAGGTTGATGGTCACGCTGTAGATCATGTGCAGCCCGTTATTGCGGCTCTTGAGGCGGTTTTGCAGCAGCCAGTCGGCGTAATTGGATGCGCGGCCCTGCCAGCGTATCGGCTGCCCGGTGTTATCCACCACCTGCCCGTACAGGAACGGCTCTTTGGAAATCTGAATATCATCGGCGTCGGAGTAGAGGTCAACCGAGCCCGGATCATCACCCATCAACAGCGTTTTGATGATGGTCTGACGCAGGCGGCCCGTCGAGTCGGTTCCGGCGATGGTTTCAAAGGTGATGGTGCCCGCATCAAAGTTGATGTGGCTGCGGGTGTAGTACTGATCGGAATACTTCACGTAGTCCTTCGGTCCGGCGACCAGAACTTCGTTGTATCCCCAGATATTCTCGATGTTATGGGCAAACTGCCCCATCAGAATGTCAAAACCGTTGGTGTCCTTTACCCAGGCTTCATTAAAGGGCGTACCCTTTTTGGAGCCTGAACACGAAATGAGCAACGGCGCAATCAGGGCTAGCGCTAAATATTTTTTCATCATTCCGGGAGTGCGTGTTGTGTTGTAATAAAGGGCCCAAAGGCCCTTGTGTTATTTTTTTTCTGGTGGCGTATAGCCTTCGATATGAACCTCTTTCCCTTCGAACAGGAAGTTCACCATCTCCTGCTCCAGCAGCTTGCGGTGCTCAGGATTCATCATGCTGAGTTTTTTCTCGTTAATCAGCATGGTTTGCTTATGCTGCCACTGGGCCCAGGCTTCTTTTGAAATTTCGTTATAGATGCGTTTTCCAAGCTCGCCCGGATAAAGCTGGAAGTCCTGGCCTTCAGCGTCGCGCTGCAGGAAGGTACAAAAAATGGTTCTGCTCATGACTATTCCTCTTGATGGCCGTCGCTCACACCAGAGCGCCGGCGCGTAACTGCTGTAACAGGCGCTCCACGGGGGCTGCCAGCCCGACTGACGGTGGCTGGGCTAAGTTATACCAGAGAGCAGCGCCTTCATCCATGCACGCGTCCATTGACTGCACGCGGAGCCACATAGGCACAATATCCAGATGGAAATGGCTGAAGGTATGGCGAAACGCGGTTTGCTGAGCAAGAGTATCGGCGTTAATTTGCCGCTGGGCTAACCACTCGCGCAAATCGCTTTCTGACGTAAACTGCGGGAAGCAGAACAGGCCACCCCACAGACCGCTCGGCGGACGCTGGAACAGCAACACCTCGTCGTCGTGCTGGATAATCAGCAAATAGCCCACGCGCTCCGGCAGGGTTTGCTTCGGCTTCTTGCCGGGATACTGCGCCCAGCTATGGTTGGCATACGCCACGCAGCCGGTTTTCAGCGGGCACAGTTCGCATTTGGGTTTTGAACGGGTGCAGACCATCGCCCCTAAATCCATCATTGCCTGATTAAAACGCTCCACGCCTTTGGCGGGGGTGACGTCTTCACTGATTTCCCACAGCCGCTTTTCCACGTCTTTTTTACCCGGCCAGCCATCGACCGCGTAACAGCGGGCCAGCACGCGTTTTACGTTGCCATCCAGAATGGGGAAATGTTTACCGAGCGACAGCGACAGCACCGCGCCTGCGGTGGAGCGCCCAACGCCGGGCAGGGCGGCGACTTCATCAAAGGTTTGCGGAAAGACGCCGTTATGCAAGGTGGCGACCTGCTGTGCCGCTTTGTGCAGATTGCGCGCCCGGGCGTAATAGCCCAGACCGGTCCACAGATGCAGCACTTCATCGAGCGGCGCATTTGCGAGGTCGGTAATGGTCGGGAAACGCGCCATAAAGCGCTCAAAATAAGGGATAACGGTAGCAACCTGAGTTTGTTGCAACATCACCTCAGAGAGCCATACTTTGTACGGCGTTTTTTCCATTTGCCAAGGCAGGGTCTTACGCCCATATTTGTCGTACCAGTCCAGCACCTGGGCTGAAAATTGAGAGGCTTGCATGGCTACCGATTCGCTGTATCAGGGACGCAGATTGCAGCACAGCGTCACCGGGCTGTAAACCGGATCTTTCCCATGCTTGCATACTTCGCCTGAGTTTGGATAATGCCCGTTTCCCGAATACTCACCAGGTAGACAGAATTTTTATGAACAACGACGTCATTTCACCGGAATTTGATGAAGACGGCCGCCCGATGCGCCGTATTCGTAGCTTTGTCCGCCGTCAGGGCCGTCTGACCAAAGGGCAGCAGCACGCGCTGGACAACTATTGGCCGGTGATGGGCGTCGAGTTTAGCGAAACCCCTGTCGACTTCGTGGCCCTGTTTGGTCGCGACGCACCGACCACGCTGGAGATTGGTTTTGGCATGGGCGCATCGCTCGTCACCATGGCAAAGGCCAAGCCGGAGCAGAATTTCTTAGGCATTGAAGTACACTCCCCGGGCGTCGGCGCGTGTCTGGCGTCTGCCCATGAAGAGGGCGTGGAAAACCTGCGCGTGATGTGTCACGACGCGGTGGAAGTGCTGCACAAAATGATTCCTGACAATTCTCTCAACATGGTGCAGCTGTTTTTCCCTGACCCGTGGCATAAAGCGCGTCATAATAAACGCCGTATCGTTCAGGCTCCTTTTGCTGAGCTTGTGAAAAGCAAGCTGAAGCTCGGCGGCGTCTTCCACATGGCGACCGACTGGGAACCCTATGCGGAGCACATGCTGGAAGTGATGTCGTCGCTGGAGGGTTACAAAAACCTGTCAGAAAGTAACGACTACGTACCGCGTCCGGAATCACGTCCGGTGACCAAATTTGAACAGCGTGGCCATCGTCTTGGTCACGGCGTATGGGACTTAATGTTCGAGAGGGTGAAATAATGGCGAAGAACCGTAGCCGTCGTCTGCGTAAGAAAATGCATATCGACGAATTCCAGGAATTAGGATTTTCCGTTTCATGGCGTTTCCCGGAAGGCAGCACCGAAGAGCAAATCGATAAAACCGTTGATGATTTCATTAACGAAGTTATCGAGCCGAACAAGCTGGCCTTTGACGGCAGCGGCTATCTGGCCTGGGAAGGCCTGATTTGCATGCAGGAAATCGGAAAATGTACCGAAGAACACCAGGCCGTCGTGCGTAAATGGCTGGAAGACAGAAAGTTCGAAGAAGTGCGCACCAGCGAACTTTTCGACGTTTGGTGGGACTAAACAAACATAAAGGGCCAGCAATCGCTGGCCCGTTTTGTCTTTACAGGAGTTTCTATGATGCGCAAAACGATGCTGGCCGCGGCGCTGTCCGTGACCGCGTTTGCAGCCCAGGCGGATTATCAATGCAGCGTCACCCCGCGTGATGACGTTATCCTCAACCCGCAAACCGTGCAGGTGAAAGGCGAGAACGGCAATCTGGTGATCGCTCCGGATGGCAACGTGATGTACAACGGAAAACAATACACCCTGAGCGCGGCCCAGCGCGAGCAGGCGAAAGATTATCAGGCTGAGCTGCGTGCCGCCCTGCCGTGGATTGACGAAGGGGCTCGCACCCGGGTGGATAAAGGCCGGGTGGCGCTGGATAAAATCATCACCGAGCAGGTGGGGGCAGATAGCAACATGCATTCGCGTCTGACCAAACTCGATGCGCAGCTGAAAGCGCAAATGAACCGTATCATCGAGCACCGCACCGACGGTCTGACCTTCCACTATAAAGGCGTTGATCAGGTTCGTGCTGACGGCCAGCAGCTGGTCAATCAGGCGATGGGCGGTATCTTGCAGGACAGCATCAATGAGATGGGCGCGAAAGCAGTCGTGAAAGGCGGCGGTAATCCTCTGCAAGGTATTTTAGGCAGCCTCGGCGGCCTGCAAGGAGCCATTCAGGACGAATGGAAGAACCAGCAGGCTGATTTCCAGAAGTTCGGCAAAGACGTGTGTAGCCGCGTCGTGACGCTGGAAGATAGCAGGAAAGCGCTGGTGGGCGGGCTGAAATAACGACGCTGTTTTCCCCTCACCCTAACCCTCTCCCCACAGGGGCGAGGGGATAAAGCCTTTCTCCCTCTCCCTTTTAGGGAGAGGGCCGGGGTGAGGGTAAAACTTCCCGCAAAACCTCAAGTATCCTCTCCAGCACCGCAACTTCGTTCTCCCACAGCTCATTATTCCAGAACCGTAAAACTCGCCATCCTCTTTGATTCAGAAACTGAGTGCGCCGCCGGTCATAGCCCAACTGCGCTTCATGCTGGCCCCCATCCAGTTCAATGACTAGACGAGCCTCGCAGCAGGCAAAATCAAGGATATAGGGTTCAAAAGGATGCTGGCGACGGAATTTATACTGTGCAAAACGGCGGCTACGTAAGAGATACCACAGCTTTCGTTCTTCTTGGGTGAGTTCACGTCGCAACTGACGCGCAAAGCATTTTATCTTGTCCATCCCCCAAATCTGCCAGCAATAAAAGCCGCTGTCAGAATGGGAGATGAAAACTGGAATCGTGCTTCAGGATTCGTCAGAGAGGAACCGCTTATTGTGTTCGGTAATTTGCCATTCGCTCTCACTCGCGTTACATCAATCCCAGGGCCTGGGGAATAAACAGCGAAATCTGCGGGATGTAGGTTATCAACATCAGCGCAACCAACAGGGCAAAGTAGAAGGGCAGCAGCGGCTTGATCAGGTGCTGGATCTTCACCCCAGAAATTGAACACCCGACAAACAACGCGCTACCGACCGGCGGGGTTAACAGGCCGATGCACAGGTTAGCCACCATCATTATCCCGAAGTGCACCGGATCCATCCCAAGCTCTTGCGCGATCGGCAGGAAGATAGGGGTGAAGATAAGCACCGCGGGGGTCATATCCATAAAAATGCCCACGATCAGCAGCACGATGTTAATCAGCAGCAGAATTATCAGCGGGTTATCGGAGATCCCCATCAGCGTGTCGCTGATCAGATAGGGAATATCCGCATTGGTCATCGCCCAGGACATACCGACAGAAAAACCAATCAGCAACAGCACGATTGAGGTCGTGACCACCGACTCGAGGATCAGTTTCGGCAGGTCGCGCCACTTCACTTCCCGGTAAATAATCACCGACAGGATAAAGGTATACACCACCGCGATGGCCGAGGCTTCGGTCGCGGTAAATACTCCGCCCAGAATCCCCCCCATCACGATAACCACTAACAGCAAGCTCGGCAGCGCGTCGAGAAGCGCTTTGGCGGCTTGCGCACAGGTCGGCCGCTCGGAAAGCGGATATCCCCGGCGCTTGGCGATAATGGCGCAAACCACCATGATAGCCAGCCCCATCAGGATCCCCGGCAAATAGCCCGCCATAAACAGGGACGCGACAGAAACGCCCCCCGCCGTGAGGGAGAACACAATCAGCACGTTTGAGGGAGGGATCAGCAACCCGGTAATACAGGACGAGACGTTCACCGCGGTAGAGAATGCCGGATCGTACCCCTTTTTGCTCTGGATAGGATTCAGCGTGCCGCCGACCGCCGCTGCGGCCGCCACTGCCGAACCGGAGATCGAGCCAAACATCATATTTGCCAGCACGTTTACATGCCCAAGCGACCCCGGCACCCGGCCCACCATGACCTGGGCGAGGTTAATCAAACGGATAGCTATCCCGCCGCTGTTCATCAGCGTTCCGGCGAAAATGAAGAACGGAATTGCCAGCAGGGCAAAGTTATCCAACCCGTTGGCCAGACGTTGGGAAACGGTAATCACGGCGATGTCCCAGGGGAACATCAGCAGCATGGAGGTGACCGTGGCGATGCCGATGGAAAAGGAAATCGGCACGCCGATGAATACCAGGACAAAGAAACAACCGAATAAAGTCAGAGCGATATATCCGTCCATCAGTGCGCCGCCTCCTGCGGATGGGTCAGGCGATGTAGATTCTGGTGAATAAAGTACAGGGCGTAAAACATCATCACGCTGCCGCACAACGGCAGGATGAGATACACATGGCCCATCGGGATTTGCATCGCGGCGGAAACCTGGGCGGTGGCCAGCGTTTTATCGATAAGTTTCAGGCCGCCGGTGACGATAACGAGAGCGGAAAACAGGAAAATCAGGATATTGATAATGACGTTTAGCAGCGCCTGTTTTTGCGTGCTCAGCGTCATAGCCAGCAGATCAATCGCCAAATGGCGTTGGGCGCCGACGGTGTAGGCGGCCCCTAACAGGCCGACCCAGATCATCAGAAAACGAGCCAGTTCATCGGTCATGGTGCTGGGCTGATTCAGCACATAGCGGCTGAAGACTTGCCACACCACACAGACCACCAGTGCGACCATCACGACGACGGAAAACGCCGCAATGGTGCGATCTACCACCTTTTTAATGCGGTTTAAAATCATTTGGATATACCCTGGAGAGAATACTCGAGAGAATAAAGGGCCTGTCGCCAGACCCCTGTCACGTTATTCAGCAGCCTGTTCGAATTTTGCGAGCAAAGCCGCCTGTTTCGGGTCTTTGTTGAAATCGTCATACAGCGGTTGGACTGCAGCCCGGAACGGGGCTTTATCCACCGTGACGAAGGTTGCGCCCATCGCTTTTGCCTGTGCGCGGGTTTCCGCTTCCACCTTTGCCCAGGCTTTTTGCTGCCATGCCTCGGAGTCTGTCGCGGCTTTGTTCAGGATCTGCTGTTGTTCAGGGGTAAGTTTGTCCCAGGTTTTGGTGGAGATGACCAGGAAGTCAGGGATAGAGGCGTGTTCATCTTCGGAATAGACTTTGGCGATTTCGATATGGCGGGTCTGCACCCACGATGGGACGTTATTTTCTGCCCCATCGACCACACCCTGCTGCATCGCGGTGTACACTTCGCCAAATGAGATAGGGGTTGGCGAACCGCCCATTAATTCGACCATTTTCAGCGTGGTCGGGCTCGCCTGAACGCGAATTTTCTGTCCCTTTAGATCGTCTGGTTTAGTGATGGCTTTTTTGGCATAAAAACTGCGAGTACCGGCGACATAGGCAGAAAGGGCAAAGAAACCTTTATCTTTGCTGGACGCCATTATTTCCTTTCCAACATTGCCAAAAACGACGTTATCAAAATGCTTCTGATCTTTAAATAAATAAGGGAGGTTATAAATGGCATACGTATTATCAAATGACTCCAGATCGCTGGCGGAGCCTTTGGTCATATCCAGCGCACCGTTCTGTAATAATTCCATGGTTTCGCGCGCGCTGCCCATCTGACTGCTCGGATAAATACGGATAGTCATTTTGCCGTCAGAAAGTTGTTTGACCTCTTTTGCCATTTGCTCAAAGGCCTGATGAACCACATGGCTGCGTTCCAGGTTATGTGCCAGTTTTAACGTCACTTTTTCTGCTGCCTGCGCCGTGGTGGCAAACAGCGCCAGCATTGATATGCCCAGTAAAGAACGTGTAGTCATGTTCATTTTCATTATTGGCTCCATGCACAAAAAAAAGAAGGGGAGATGGTTCACAGGAAATTGTATTCCCATAAAATCTGTATGACATCTTATCCTGGTTGTCAGACATCAATGCGCATACCAGGTCACATTTTTCCGTGCAAAAGCGAATGACAGTTTATTTTTGTGCGCTGGATTATGTTTATTTCTATTTTTATTCAGGAGATAAATGAATGTGAGAATAATTAGGGGGATAACTAAGAGGTAATATCGAAGTGTTAGCTCGGAAATGACGAATTAATGATGCCAGCGAAGAATACGCTGGCATCAAGAGGAAAGTTTATTCGCTAAGGAATAATTCCAGTAATGAATTCAGGAACAGCTTACCGTGTTCGGTAATTTGCCATTCGGTCTCACTCTCGGTGAGATAACCCTGCGCCAGCGCCTCGTCAATTTGCGAACGTACCGCTGACTCTGCCAGCCCGGTGAAGGCGGTGAATTCAGCGCGTGGGGCAGCTTCCAGTAGGCGGAAACGGTTCATAAAGAACTCGAACGGCTTATCGGGGTCTTCCACGTCATGCTGGCGCTCAAGGTAGCGACCTTCCATAAATCCACGCGGATGGCGGGTTTTTGCGGTACGCAGAATGCGCCCGTCCGGGAAGGTCACTTTGCCGTGTGCACCGCAGCCGATACCCAGATAATCACCAAAGCGCCAGTAGTTCAGGTTGTGCTGACACTGGAAGCCTGGCTTAGCGTAGGCCGAGGTTTCATATTGCTGATAGCCTGCCGCACTCAGTAGCCGGTGGCCCTGCTCGTAGATATCCCACAGCGCATCGTCATCCGGCAATTTCGGTGGACGCGAGCTGAACAGGGTATTCGGCTCGATGGTGAGCTGATACCACGACAGGTGCGGGGGATTGAGTTCAATCGCCTGACGCAAATCGTCGAGCGCTTCTTCCAGGGTCTGATCCGGCAGGCCGTGCATCAGGTCGAGGTTAAAACTGCGCAGGCCTAAACCGGTCGCCAGGCGTGCCGCCCGCTTCGCTTCATCGGCGTCGTGAATGCGGCCCAGACGTTTCAGTTTCTGCTCGCTAAAGCTCTGCACGCCAATCGAAATGCGGTTCACTCCGGCGCGTTGATACTCGACAAAGCGGTCAGCTTCCACGGTGCCCGGATTGGCTTCCATGGTGATTTCTGCATCTGCAGCGAGGTTCAGACGCGCCCGCACGCCGTCGAGCAGGGTGTGCATCGCCGCGCCGGACAGCAGGCTTGGCGTACCTCCGCCGATAAAGATCGTTTTTACTTCGCGTCCCTGCGCGTAGGGCACGTCGGCATCCAGGTCGGCCAGCAGATGCTGAACGTAGTCGTCGTGCGGCACTTCGCCTTTCAGCGCGTGCGAGTTGAAATCACAGTACGGGCATTTCTGCACGCACCAGGGAATGTGAATGTAAAGACTCAGCGGAGGGAGAACGGTCATTAACGCAGTGCTTCCAGTAACAGTTTCAGCGCCTGTCCACGGTGGGACACGGCAATTTTTTCTTCACGGCTCAGCTCCGCCGCCGTTTTACCGGCATCGGGAACAAAGAAAATAGGGTCGTAGCCAAAGCCTCCATTGCCCGCGGCTTCACGGGTAATCACGCCCGGCCAGCTACCGTGGCAGACCAGCGGGGTGGGGTCTTCTGCATGACGCATATACACCAGCACGCAGTGGAACTGCGCCTGGCGCTTTTCATCGGGAACATCTTTCAGTGCAACCAGCAGCTTTTCCAGATTCTGCTGGTCGGTGGCGTCCACGCCCGCATAGCGCGCGGAATAAATCCCTGGCGCACCGCCCAGCACATCTACTGCCAGACCTGAGTCATCGGCAATGGCGGGCAGGCCAGTCACTTTCGCGGCGTGACGCGCTTTCAGGAGAGCATTCTCGATAAACGTCAGCCCGGTTTCTTCCACCGACTCAACGTTCAGTTCGGTCTGCGCCACAACGTCGAGACCAAAATCGTTTAACAGCGAGGCAAGCTCGCGCACTTTACCGGCGTTACCGGTAGCCAGAACTACTTTTTGCATGGGATGTCCTGTCTGGTGAGCGCTTCAACGCCCGAAGGGATTTGTTGCGGGTGAATGATTTTTACCTGCTTGTGGCGGCCAAGCTCGCCTTTCTCAATTATCACCTGGCTCTTGGCGACGCGAAACTGTTTGCCGAGAAATTTGATCAGATGGGCATTGGCCTGGCCGTCGACCGGTGGGGCGGTGATGGCGACTTTTAATTCGTCGCCATGCAGTCCGACAATGCTGTCACGGCTGGCCTTCGGCTGAATATACAGCCGTAATACCAGCCCGTCGTCACAGGGTTCGACGGCACTCATAGTGCCATCCACAGCCCCGGCAGCAGCATGTTACCGGTGGCGCCTAACAGCTCGGTAATCCCCATATTAGCCACGTACAGCAGCAGGACGAGGATCATCGGCGAGAAGTCGATACCGCCCATCGAAGGCAGCATGCCGCGAATAGGGCGCAGCAACGGGTCGGCAAGCTGCATCAGCACAAACTCCACCGGGCTACGGCCACGGCTGACCCAGCTCATGATGGCCATCAGCATCAGCACCCAGAAAATCAGCAGGCCGATGGTTTTCACCAGAATCAGCAGCGCGGCGATCCAGATAATCGGCTGGAAGGTAATGACCATAAACAGCACGATAGCCTTCAGGACGCACAGCACGAAGGCAATCAATAATGACGAGCTGTCAATTGGCCCCATCGCGGGGATCACGCGGCGCAGCGGCCCAACCAGCGGCTGAGTGGCTTTCACCACGAACTGCGAGAACGGGTTGTAAAAATCACAGCGGGCCCACTGCATCCAGACGCGGAGCAGCATCACCATGGTGTAAAGCTCAAGTACCGTCGAGAGCAGGAAAGTCAACGTCTTCATGGCGTTCCTCAGTTTTCCTTATTTATTGTTGTGTGTAATCGCGCGCGCCAAAAATGGCGGTACCGATGCGCACCATCGTGCTACCCGCCGCGATGGCGGCTTCCATATCGTCTGACATGCCCAGTGAGAGTGTGTCTACCGATGGATAGCGTGTTTTCAGCCGGGCAAATGCTACCGCCATTTGTTGGGCGACCGCAAACTGCCTTACATATTCTGACTCTGGGGCTGGAATGGCCATCAGTCCGCGCAGGCACAGGCCGGGTAAGGCGGCGACTTCAGCCGCCAGCGCGTCGATGTCTTCCGGCGCAATACCGGATTTACTCGATTCATCGCTGATGTTGACCTGAATCAGGACGTTCAGCGGCGGCAAATTAGCCGGACGCTGGTCGCTCAGACGGCTGGCTACCCGCAGTCTGTCGACGGTATGGCACCAGTCGAAATGCTCTGCCACCAGACGGCTTTTGTTCGACTGCAACGGGCCGATAAAGTGCCACTGCAGACCGTTTTGTCCCGCTTCCTGAAAATAGCGGATCTTTTCTACCCCTTCCTGAACGTAGTTTTCACCAAAGGCGCGTTGGCCCGCAGCGATAGCTTCTTCGATGGCACTCGCAGGTTTTGTTTTACTCACTGCAAGCAACGTAACTTCTTCTGGAGCACGGCCGCAAAGGGCGACAGCGGCTGAGATTTTGTCCCTGACCTGTGCCAGGTTATGCGCAATGTCGTTCATTTTCAGGATGATGATATGGATATGCAGGAAATTGTGGCCCTTAGTGTAAAGCATAATGTCTCGGATCTACACCTGTGCAACGATGGCGCGGTGCGCTGGCGGCGACAGGGCTGTCTCGAACCCGCCCCGTTTAGTGCCTCGGCACCGGAACAACTATTGCAGCGCTGGCTCAGCAAAGCGGCGTTTGCGGCCTGGGAAAAGGACCATCAGTGCGACTTCGCCGTGCAAACCGACGGCGGGACGCGCCTGCGAGCCAGCGCATTTCGGCATCTGGACGGTATTTCGCTGGTCTTACGCCTGCTGCCGAAAAGCTGTCCGCATCTTAACGAGCTTGGCGTGCCGCCCGCCCTCAACGAATTGCTGAACGAAGAGAGTGGATTGATTCTGGTGACAGGGGCCACCGGCAGTGGCAAATCCACCACCCTGGCCGCAATGGTCGACAGCCTTAATCATCGGCGTGATGGGCATATCCTGACCCTGGAAGATCCGGTGGAATTTGTACATCACAGCGAGCGGTGTCTTATCCATCAGCGCGAAGTGGGGGCGCACTGCGATTCGTTTTCGTCGGCGCTGCGGGGGGCATTGCGCCAGGATCCTGACGTCATCCTGCTCGGTGAACTGCGTGACACCGAAACGATTCGCCTGGCGCTGACGGCGGCAGAAACCGGGCATCTGGTGCTATCCACGCTGCATACGCGGGGGGCGGCGCAGGCTATCGAACGGCTGGTGGATGTTTTCCCTGCTGGCGAGAAAGAACAGGTGCGTAGCCAACTGTCCGGCAGCCTGTGCGCGGTGTTGGCGCAAAAGCTGTTGCCAGACAAACAGAACGGGCGAGTGGCGCTGTATGAACTGCTGGTGAACACCCCTGCGGTAGGTAGCCTGATCCGCGAAGGGAAAACCCATCAACTGCCCGGCGTGTTGCAAACCGGACAGCAGTCAGGCATGCAGACCTTTGCGCAGAGCTATCAGCAGCGTCAGGCAGCGGGTCGGCTTTAGCGCGCGTTTAGCAATAAACTGTGAGCGAGATCCCGATATTGAATAATAAAACCTACAATGAGAAGAATATTGGCTCTTTATTTAGCATGAACATGAAATAGAAAACGTATCAGGTGAAACAATACTCAAATAACATTAATGTTAAGTCGGTGTTGATATTAGGTCAGAATAATACAATTAACTTTTTACATACTCTTTTTATTTCGCAGCTATTCATGGAAAACGGTGATAATTTTTTGACACTTATCCAGCGTTCGTTCTATTCTGTCAACGATGGATAGGATTTGTCTTATGAAATAATTTTTAATGTTTATGTTTGGTTTTTAACTATTTGACACATGAGTTGTGGCTTTTGACCCATTTAATCACCATGAAGGTGAGTCTCAACTACGGAGAGTTTTTTAAATGCTTGACGCATCAGAGCGCGTAGGAAAATCACGTCAACTGCTTATTATCACCCATCCTTCTGTACAGGCCAATGCATTCGCGAATTATCTGTCTGATCTTCTCTCTGTCTTTGTGAGTGTGCATAATATCAGCAAGCCGCTGGTGCAGCGTTTGCCGCGCGGCACCGTGGTCCTGTTTGATATCGCAGTATCGAATAAAAAGCTCAATGGGATCTGGCGGGATATTATCCAGTCGCAGATTGAAAATCCGCGCTTACTTATTATCAATACTGCACAAAAGTATGAGATCTACGAAATGGCCAAATGGCCAGCGCTGTACGGTGTATTTCGTCACGACGATTCCCAATCGCGCTTAATTGAGGGCGTCAAAGCCGTGCTTCACGGTGAACAGACGGCTGAATTGAGCGTGATGCACCCTGCGCTGTATGCAGTGGAACATACGTCCGGCGATGCCGACAATATTTCGTTGACTGAACGCGAGTGTGAAATTCTCAACGAACTGCGCCATGGATCTACAAATATGGATATCGCCAAGGCGTTATTTATTAGCGAAAACACGGTCAGAACGCACCTGTATAATGTTTTCCGCAAACTCAGCGTGAAAAACAGAACTCAGGCGGTGAGTTGGGCCAACGAGAATATGCGTCATTAGAACGCAGTTGCCCGGCGGCGCGATGCTTGCCGGGCCTACGACATCCAGTGAATCTATAGGCCTCGGGCCTATCAGAAACCCTGCTCGAAAAAGCTCTCCAGAATCACCACCGCTGAGGCGGAATCCACTTTACCTTTGTTCAGCGCCCGGTAGCCTCCGTGCTCGAACAAACCTGCGCGGGCTTCGACGGTGCTTAACCGCTCGTCGTGAAGGACTATTTTCACCCCAAAGCGACCATGAATTTTATTGGCAAAATTACGCGCGCGGGCGGTCAGCGGCTGTTCGGTGCCGTCCATGTTCAATGGCAGGCCGACAACCACTGCTTCCGGTTGCCACTCTTTGAGCAGTTTGGCGATAGCGTTCCAGTCCGGCGTACCGTCCTGCGCTTTAAGCGCGCCGAGAGGACGAGCGGTGCCCGTCACGCGCTGACCGATTGCTACGCCGATACTGCGCGTACCGAAGTCAAAACCGAGAAGTGTGCCGCTCATTATGCGTGTCCCGCCACGCCGGGCATGGTCTGAATATCAATCCCAATCAGACGCGCGGCGTCACGCCAGCGATCGGCAATTGGCGTTTTGAATAAGATGTTGAGGTCAGCCGGGGCGGTAAGCCAGGCATTATCCAGAATTTCCTGCTCAAGCTGGCCCTTCTCCCATGAGGAGTAGCCCAGCGCCACCAGGACTTCAGAGGGCTGTTCTGCGGTGCCGAGAGTTTCCAGCACGTCGCGAGACGTCGTTATCACCGTGTTGTCAGAAATACGGATGCTCGAGGAAAACGCCGACGGAGGGGTATGCAGGATAAAGCCGCGGTCTTCCGCCAATGGGCCGCCCATCATCACCGGTTTATCGAGGCGAATATCCGGATCGCGTGGATCGGGGGTAATTTTCAGCTTGTCCAGAATCCCTTCAACCTTCAGATTTTCCATCGGTTTATTAATGATGATCCCCATTGCACCATCGTCATTGTATTCACAAATATAGATAACGGTGCGGCGAAACATCGGGTCCTGGAGAGCAGGCATGGCAATAAGAAAGTGGTGCTGTAAATTCATTGTCAGAGGTTCTGTTCCTGGTTTAAAAAGCATCAGCGGCCAGTATGCGGACAAACCACGGCGCTGTCGAGAGAAGGCGGGATTGCTCCCGCCTGGGAGGCGAATTATTTGCCCAGACGCTTTTCGATAGCGTCCATCAGCATACCGGTGATGGAGATGGGGAATTCAGCTTCGATTTCACGAATGCAGGTTGGGCTGGTGACGTTAATTTCCGTCAGACGATCGCCGATGATGTCGAGGCCGACGAAAATCAGACCCTTTTCTTTCAACGTCGGGGCCACTTTACGGGCGATTTCCCAGTCGCTTTCTGACAGCGGACGCGGTTCGCCACGGCCACCGGCGGCTAAGTTACCGCGGGTTTCGCCGCCCTGCGGAATACGCGCCAGGCAATAAGGCACCGGTTCGCCATCCACCACCAACACACGCTTGTCACCCTCTTTGATAGCCGGGATATAATTCTGCGCCATGCAGTAGCGGGAGCCGAGTTCGGTCAACGTTTCGGCGATGACGGCGAGGTTAGGGTCGCCCTGTTTGACGCGGAAAATCGACGCGCCGCCCATTCCGTCCAGCGGCTTGAGGATGATGTCGCCGTGTTTTTCCCAGAAGGCTTTAAGCTGTGCCTTGTTACGGGTCACCAGCGTTTCCGGCGTCAGGTCAGCGAACCAGGCGGTGAACAGCTTTTCGTTACAGTCGCGCAGGCTTTGCGGTTTGTTGACGATAAGCGTGCCTTTTTCTTCTGCGCGCTCAAGGATATAGGTCGCGTAGATGTATTCGGTATCGAACGGGGGATCTTTACGCATCAGGATAACGTCGAGATCGGCCAGCGCCAGATCCTGTTCGCCGTTGAAGGTATACCAGCCGTCATAGTTCTGCTCAACGCTCAGCAGGCGCGTTTGCGCCCGCGCTTCGCCGTTGTTCAGATAGAGATCGTTCATCTCCATATAGTGGAGTTCGTAACCACGACGCTGCGCTTCCAGCAGCATAGCGAAGCTGGAATCTTTCTTGATGTTGATCTTCGCAATGGGGTCCATCACGATGCCGAGCTTGATCATTACTCTTCTCCTGTAACGCGAGTATTAGCCCAGATCGCCAAAACGCACCTGAAGCGCGGTGATGGCGGTGAGCGCAGTGGTCTCAGTACGCAGAACGCGAGGTCCTAACAGAATATCAGTAAACGCATAGCGGGCGGTCATGGCAATTTCATCTGCCGATAATCCGCCTTCCGGGCCGATGAGCAAGCGCACACGTTCCACCGGCTGCGGTAACGTGTTGATGCTGGCGCTGGCACGCGGGTGCAGATTGAGCTTCAGACCCTGGTCTTCCTCTGCGCACCAGGCTTCCAGATCCATCGCCGGGCGAATTTCCGGGATAACGTTACGACCGGACTGTTCGCAGGCGGCGACGGCGATTTTCTGCCACTGCTGGAGCTTCTTGTTCAGACGTTCAGCATCCAGTTTAACGCCGCAGCGTTCGGAAAAGAGTGGCGTAATGAGGCTTACACCGAGTTCGATCGATTTCTGAATGGTAAATTCCATCTTTTCACCGCGCGACATCACTTGACCGAGGTGAATGTGCAGCGGCGATTCGCGGTCGTCGGTTTCAGCGCTCAGCACATTGACCCGCACGCTCTTTTTATCCGCCTGAATAATTTCGGCTTCAAAGACCTGATTGCTGCCGTCAAACAGCTGAATGGCCTGGCCCGCACCCATGCGCAGCACGCGGCCCACGTGGTTGGCGGCGTCTTCGCTCAGGGCAATCTGACTGCCAGCGGTAATAAACTCAGGGTGATAGATGCGGGGAATGCGCATAGTCTCAGGATTTCCGAATATCAGTTAACATTTGACGCTAGTGTAGGGTAGCTCTTTTGCGCCTGGCAAGCCTGCTGGACGTAAGGGTTGTGATTCCCCTGGATAGCGGCAATGCGTTGGTCGCGCTTACACTCCCAGGCAGTGACCGGATATTGCTTATCCCAGGCGGTGAATAGCTGAGTTTGCTGGCGTGAGAGAGACAGCTTGTACTGGTCGCGCATATAGAAGTAGGTGCGGGCGATGGCGCCGCGGGCGCGCTCAGGTGGCTCGGCGACTTTGTCTTTGAAATCGACTTTCATCGAACATTGGCCGTACTGGCCTTCACCGCCGTTCCACTGACTGTACATAAAGTTATTCCGGTCGCCATTCACCTCGCCTACGGCGGGTTGCAGGTTATGCATGTCGCTTTCAATCTTGCGATAGACCGGATCTTTGGCGCAGTTTTTCCGTCCGCCGTCCTGCCAGCATTGCAGCAGGTGTCCGAACTGCCAGGCGGGCATCACATGTTCCCACTCGACGCGGCTGGCGCGGGTTTCATTTTTACGTACTTTATAACCGCACGATTCCAGGTCGATAACACCTTTCTTGCCGTGCCAGTTGATTTTGCAGCCGCAGTAAAAATCACCGGGAACGTCAGCGTTGACCTTCACACCGGCGGCTTTTGCCTGGGAAAAACTGTTAATACCGTCGGCCAGTGCCTGGCCAGAAAGGACGCTGGTAAAAAATGCCAGCGCCAGAACAGATTTACGGGACATCACGAACTCCGTGTCAAAACGAGCCCGCAACGTAGCGAATGCTGTTGTCAGATGCAATCAGTCAGATCAGAAAACTTCCAGTTAATTCTGAAGGTTACTTTTCCGCCACCAGCGGTGTCCCGCAATGCACGCAGCGATAAACCGCCTCGCCTCGCAGGACACGGTTATGACGACGGACGGTGAGCTGATGCTGCTGGCAACCGCAGCGATAGGGGAAGGTATTCTTGCGCACCGATTCCAGCTCGAACTGGTGTGTGCGGCGAGCGGGGACGCCCAGTACGCTCTCCATCATCCATTTCCACTCTTTACCGTGCGGCGCCACGCGACCAAAGCGTTTCCACACCAGCAGGTGCGCCAGCTCGTGCGGCACGACTTCCTCGATGAATGCCTGCTGATTTTCCATGAGCAGCACCGGGTTAAGGCGGATTTCGTAGCTCTCCAGCCAGGCGGTGCCCGCCGAGGTGCCGCGCTGTTGCCACGTCAGTTTCGGTTCGGGGTAGTCACGGCCAAGCTTGAGATTCGCCTGGGCGAGTTTTTCCCGCAGGCTGCGCATAACGGCTTGCTGAATGGCAATGGGGAGGCGAGGGGTCTTCATAGCGCAAAAGGATAAAGCGGGGAAACGGGGAGTGCAAGAGAAGGCTTCCCTCCTGAGGGAGGGAAGCCTGAAACTTAGTTCTGTGCGCCAATCTCGCGCAGCGGACGACCTTTCATCAGGTTGCGTTCGATGTGCTCCAGCGACACGTGTTTGGTTTCCGGAACCAGCCACAGCGTCAGGACGATGAAGAACAGGTTCAGCGCACCGTAGACCCAGAAGGTGTTGGCGTTGCCGAGCGTATTCAGCATGGTCAGGAAGGTTGCCCCGACGATCATGTTGGCAATCCAGTTGGTCGCGGTAGAGCAGGTGATACCAAAATCACGCCCTTTCAGCGGCTGGATTTCAGAACACAGGACCCAAATCAGCGGCCCGGCACTCATTGCAAAACCAACGATAAACATCAGCAGCATACCGACCGCGAAGTACTGTGCACTCGGGGAGTGGATCCCGTTATGCATCATGGTACCCAGCACGCCCATACCGGCCGCCATCACCAGGAAGCCCAGCACCAGCGTCGGTTTACGGCCCCATCTGTCCACCAGTCCGATAGCAATGAAGGTCGCCAGCACGTTAGTCAGGCCGACAATGACCGTGCCCCACATCTGTTCGGTGGTATTGGTATAACCCGCCAGTTCAAAGATTTTCGGCGCGTAATACATGATTACGTTCATCCCGGTGAACTGCTGCATCACCTGCAACAGCACGCCAAGGAATACCGCGCGACGGAAGTTGCTGTTGTCTTTGAACAGCGACCAGCCGGACTGTTTAACTTTCAGGCTTTCGCGGATCTCTTCCAGCTCGTGTTTCGCTTCAGCGCTGGTGTCGCGCAAGCGTTGCAGGACGCGCTCTGCATCGTTGAAGCGACGTTTCGCCGCATACCAGCGCGGGCTGTCCGGCAGGAAGAACACACCAATCAGCAGCAGCACGGCCGGAATGATGATAACCCCAAGCATCCAGCGCCAGGCGCCGCTATAGCTGAAGGCGGTATCAGACAGATAGGCCGCGAGAATACCGATGGTGATCATCAGTTGATACATCGAAATCATGCTGCCGCGAATTTTTTCCGGCGCGATTTCAGACAGATAAAGCGGGGCGGTATACGATGCCACGCCGACCGCGAGGCCGAGCAGCACGCGAGACATCAGCAGCACTTCGACGTTCGGTGCCGCGGCGGAGCACAGTGAACCGAGCACGAACAGGACGGCACCGATCATCAGGCTTTTTTTACGGCCAAGACGATAGGAGAGCCAACCGCTGCCGACGGCACCGACGGCGGCACCAAACATCATTGAGCTAACGACCCATTCCTGGGTGTGTGAGTCAATTTGGAACTCATGGGCGATAAACGGCAACGCGCCGGCAATCACACCGATATCAAGGCCGAACAGTAGTCCCGCCAGTGCTGCGAGAAAACAGACAAAAAACGTAATTGCCTTGTTGGAATATCCCTGTTTTTTATTGTCAGGCATTATGCCCTCCAGTTGGATTATCAGTTTTATCAATGTAAAGGTTAGGTTAGGCGTGCGTAAAAATATGTGAGATAAATCACATAGGTGTAATCGGTTACACAAGTGTCATGTTGTGTAAATTAAATTTAGTATTGCATATCAGTGGGATGGGTGTGATTTTTTGGCTGCAAAAAATACAAATTTAAGAGTTAACTGAAATGGAATGTAACAGCAGACAATAAGACTTCATGCAAAGCGATTAATCTTAAAATCACCAGATAACATCAGTGTAATCGCTTCCATTGTCGGGCTCGCGGCTGGTTATCAGTATAGACGGTTTGTGAAAAGGGTCAGGAGGATGATGCAGGCAGAAAAGCAAAAGGCCAGCACGTGGCTGGCCTTTTGCGCGTTAAAGCAGCGGTTTATTTCAGACCGGCAGCTTCGCGCAGCAGAGCGGCTTTGTCGGTTTTTTCCCAAGGGAAATGTTCGCGACCAAAGTGACCGTATGCGGCGGTTTCTTTGTAGATTGGGTGCAGCAGATCCAGCATCTGAATCAGGCCGTATGGACGCAGGTCGAAGAACTCGCGTACCAGCAGGGTCAGTTGCTCGGTCGGGACTTTTTCAGTGCCGAAGGTTTCAACCATGATAGAGGTTGGCTCTGCCACGCCGATAGCGTAGGAAACCTGAATCTCACAACGATCGGCCAAGCCTGCTGCAACGATGTTTTTCGCAACATAACGTGCCGCGTATGCCGCAGAACGGTCAACTTTAGACGGATCTTTACCGGAGAATGCGCCGCCACCGTGACGCGCCATGCCGCCGTAGGTATCAACGATAATCTTACGACCGGTCAGACCGCAGTCGCCCATTGGGCCACCGATAACAAAACGGCCGGTTGGGTTGATGAAGAATTTGGTCGCGCTGTTCAGCCATTCGGTCGGCAGAACTGGCTTGATGATTTCTTCCATCACCGCTTCTTGCAGGGTTTTCTGTGAGACATCTTCAGCGTGCTGAGTCGACAGAACGACGGCATCAATGCCGACGATTTTGCCGTCGTCATACTGGAAAGTGACCTGGCTTTTCGCATCCGGGCGCAGCCACGGCAGCGCGCCGTTTTTACGTACTTCAGCCTGACGCTGTACCAGACGGTGCGCGTAGGTGATTGGCGCTGGCATCAGCACGTCGGTTTCATTAGTGGCATAGCCGAACATCAGGCCCTGGTCGCCCGCGCCCTGTTCCAGCGGATCGGCACGGTCAACGCCCTGGTTGATATCCGGAGACTGCTTACCAATCGCGCTCAGTACCGCGCAGGAATTGGCATCAAAGCCCATATCAGAATGCACATAGCCAATCTCGCGAACCGTGTTGCGGGTGATCTCTTCGATATCGACCCACGCGCTGGTTGTGATTTCACCCCCGACCAGAACCATCCCGGTTTTGACGTAAGTTTCACATGCAACACGGGCCTTTGGATCCTGCTCGAGGATTGCATCAAGCACCGCATCGGAGATTTGGTCAGCAATTTTGTCTGGATGCCCTTCAGATACGGACTCGGACGTAAAGAGGTGTTTTGCCATGTTTTATTTCACCTGGAAAGAATTTCGTTAGCTCAAACTGTTGACGATTAAGACTTTGATAGACGTTTCGACCAAAGGCTGCAGGTAAACACACCAACAGTCTGGGTGTTAATCAGTATAGATGGATTAACATCTGGACGGCTATTTTAGGTCAGATATTCGCCCGATTTCCAGTTTTTTTTGAGATGTGTCTCATCTGGAGGTCATTTGATCTGGAAATTTTTCCTGACAGCGGTGGAAGAGTGCACATTTTTATTTTGCATTTCACCCCGGTTCTCGGTATAAAACGCCGCGCGCGGCTCACACCAAAAAGCGCACGATGGATTCTCTCGTGTCGCCACTTCCAGCCGGGTTAAGCAGTGTAATTTTTGGCTTTGGCTTGTCGCTGGTCCCAAGGGGTTAGCGTGGAGGTGATACGACATAATGAACCAACGTTTTTTGCAGACCCAGTCATGCCACTCAGGCGTGCGTCTTTACCCCGCAATTTCTCTCTCTTCGCGATTTACTTGCCGAAGTTATTCCCATTTGGGCACATCTCAGGATTCCAGAGCCGGCAAGGCGCTGTGATAACTGGACAAGGGCGCTCCTGTTCGTAAGGGGTTTTCTCGTGGTTTCTCCGGCGGTCCTACAAACCCCGGGTCTATGTTTTACAATGATATGAACAAGAAACCGGTCGCGCAGGCGGACTTTCAGCATACTCTGCTGAGACACACGGCTGTTTATGGGTTGTTATCGCTTACTAACATTGCGATAGTAGTCAACTGTTTTACACTTTCGACAACTTTTGAGGTTCGCTATGTCTGACGACATGTCTTTTTCTTCCCCTTCGTCAGCCGGCGAACAGGGTGTACTACGTTCCATGCAGGAGGTGGCAATGAGCTCTCAGGAAGCCAGCAAGATGCTGCGGACTTACAACATTGCCTGGTGGGGCAATAACTACTACGACGTCAACGAGCTGGGTCATATCAGCGTTTGCCCGGATCCCGATGTGCCAGACGCACGCGTCGATCTCGCCAAGCTGGTCAAAGCCCGTGAAGCGCAAGGACAGCGACTGCCTGCATTGTTCTGCTTCCCGCAGATCCTGCAACATCGCCTGCGTTCGATTAACGCCGCCTTTAAACGTGCCCGTGAATCCTACGGCTATAACGGTGACTATTTCCTGGTCTACCCGATCAAGGTAAACCAGCATCGCCGCGTGATTGAATCCCTTATCCATTCTGGCGAACCGCTGGGTCTGGAAGCCGGTTCGAAAGCCGAACTGATGGCGGTCCTGGCGCACGCCGGGATGACCCGCAGCGTGATCGTCTGCAACGGTTATAAAGACCGTGAATATATTCGGCTGGCGCTGATCGGCGAGAAGATGGGCCACAAGGTTTATCTGGTCATCGAGAAGATGTCTGAGATTGCCCTGGTGCTGGAAGAAGCCGAGCGTCTGAACGTCACCCCGCGCCTTGGCGTGCGTGCGCGTCTGGCCTCTCAGGGCTCCGGTAAATGGCAGTCTTCCGGCGGTGAAAAATCCAAGTTCGGCCTGGCGGCAACGCAGGTTCTGCAACTGGTCGAAACCCTGCGCGAATGCGGGCGTCTGGACAGCCTCCAGCTGCTGCACTTCCACCTCGGCTCACAGATGGCAAACATTCGCGATATCGCCACCGGCGTGCGTGAATCCTCCCGTTTCTACGTTGAGCTGCACAAACTGGGTGTCAACATTCAGTGCTTCGACGTCGGCGGCGGCCTGGGCGTGGATTACGAAGGGACCCGCTCGCAGTCTGACTGCTCGGTGAACTACGGCCTGAATGAATACGCCAACAACATCATCTGGGCGATTGGCGATGCCTGTGAAGAGAATGGCCTGCCGCATCCGACGGTCATTACCGAGTCGGGACGTGCGGTCACCGCGCACCATACGGTGCTGGTGTCGAACATTATCGGCGTGGAGCGCAACGAATACACCACCCCGGTAGCCCCGGCTGCAGATGCTCAGCGCGCGCTGCAAAGCATGTGGGAAACCTGGCAGGAAATGCACGAGCCGGGCGGACGCCGTTCGCTGCGTGAATGGCTGCACGACAGCCAGATGGACCTGCATGACATTCACATCGGTTACTCCTCCGGCACCTTTAATTTGCAGGAACGTGCCTGGGCGGAACAGCTTTACTTAAGCATGTGTCATGAAGTGCAGAAACAGCTCGACCCAAGCAACCGCGCGCATCGCCCGATTATCGATGAGCTGCAGGAACGTATGGCGGACAAAATGTACGTCAACTTCTCGCTGTTCCAGTCGATGCCGGATGCATGGGGTATCGATCAGCTGTTCCCGGTTCTGCCGCTGGAAGGGCTGAATCAGGTGCCGGAACGCCGCGCGGTGCTGCTGGACATCACCTGCGACTCCGACGGGGCTATCGATCACTATATCGATGGTGATGGGATCGCCACCACCATGCCGATGCCGGAATACGATCCGGAGAACCCGCCGATGCTGGGCTTCTTTATGGTCGGCGCCTATCAGGAAATCCTCGGCAACATGCATAACCTGTTCGGTGATACCGAAGCGGTGGACGTGTTTGTCTTCCCTGATGGCAGCGTGGAAGTCGAGCTGTCCGACGAAGGCGATACCGTGGCAGATATGCTGGAATACGTGCAGTTGGATCCGAAAAAACTGCTGCTCCAGTTCCGTGACCAGGTTAAACAGACCGATCTTGACGATGCGCTGCAGCAGCAGTTCCTCGAAGAGTTTGAAGCCGGTCTGTACGGTTACACGTACCTGGAAGATGAGTAAGACGGGGTACTTGACCCGGTCAGGATTTTGGCGATAATTCGCTCTAATAAGCAGTAACACGAATAGATCCCTTCCTCGTCGGGCCTAACGACGCGGAGGGGATTTTTTTTCATCTTTTTTTCATACACGACGGTTTAAGAGGTCATCTCCATGAGCACTTTGGGTCATCAGTACGACAACTCTCTGGTATCTAATGCCTTTGGTTTTTTACGTCTGCCGCTGAACTTCCAGCCATACGACAGCAATGCTGACTGGGTTATCACCGGTGTGCCGTTTGATGCGGCAACGTCTGGCCGCGCGGGTGGTCGTCATGGCCCAGCCGCTATCCGTCAGGTATCCACCAATCTGGCGTGGGAGCACAACCGCTTCCCGTGGAACTTCGACATGCGTGAACGCCTGAATGTCGTGGACTGCGGCGACCTGGTGTACGCGTTTGGCGATGCCCGTGACATGAGTGAGAAGTTGCAGGCGCATGCAGAACAGCTGCTGGCTGCCGGGAAACGCATGCTCTCCTTCGGCGGTGACCACTTCGTGACCCTGCCGCTGCTGCGCGCGCACGCCAAGCATTTCGGTAAAATGGCGCTGGTGCACTTCGATGCCCACACCGATACCTACGCTAACGGCTGCGAGTTTGACCACGGCACCATGTTCTTCACCGCGCCGAAAGAAGGTCTGATCGACCCGAATCATTCCGTGCAGATTGGTATTCGTACCGAGTTTGATAAAGACAACGGTTTCACCGTGCTGGATGCGGCACAGGTCAACGATCGTGGCGTGGACGATATTCTGGCGCAGGTGAAGCAGATTGTGGGCGACATGCCGGTGTACCTGACCTTTGATATCGACTGCCTGGATCCGGCGTTTGCTCCGGGGACCGGGACGCCGGTGATCGGCGGTCTGACCTCCGATCGTGCGATCAAACTGGTTCGTGGCCTGAAAGATCTGAATATCGTGGGGATGGACGTTGTGGAAGTGGCACCGGCTTACGATCAGTCGGAGATCACTGCGCTGGCCGCAGCAACGCTTGCACTGGAAATGTTGTACATCCAGGCAGCGAAGAAAGGCGAGTAATCGGTATCGCTTCTCCCCCTCACCCCGGCCCTCTCCCATAGGGAGAGGGAGAACCCGGATCGATCCCCTCTCCCCTGTGGGGAGAGGGTTAGGGTGAGGGGAAAGGGCGCGAACCTTACTTAATCCCGTCCGCTTTCATGCGATCGCGGATATGCTGGGCACGCTCTTCGGATGCCGGGTGATCGTCAAGCATTGAGCTTTGACGACCGGCTTCCAGTTTGGCCAGTTTCTCAAAGCTGGTGGCCAGACCCGCCGGATTGATCCCTCGTTTGCGCAACAGATCGTAAGAGTAGTCATCGGCTTCAGATTCCTGACGCTGGGAGAACTGCGCGTTCACCAGTTTTTCGCCTAAATCACCCAGCTGTGACTGTGACAGGCTGCCAATCATGCCGCCCGCAGAGGCCGCCGCCACGCGAAGTGCATTGGTGCTCAGCGCCACCTGCATGCCTCTCTTCACATGGCCCAGCGCCACGTGACCCATCTCGTGACCAATCACCGCTTCGACTTCGTTGTCGGTCATCATATCCATCAGCCCGCTATAGACGCGGATACAGCCGTTAGCCATCGCAAAGGCGTTCACGTCTTTGGTGACGTACACCTTATAGTTGACCGGCTGACCGTTGATGTTATCGCCCAGCGCCGAGGCAATGGTGTTCAGACGTTTGGCATAATCGCTGCCTGCAGCCGCGATGGTCGCTTTGCTGTCGAGCTCTTTACAGGACTGGTCACTTAAGGTCTTCACCTGTTCGTCGCTCAGGCTATAAGCCTGGAAGGCTTCAGCGCCTGAGCTCATCAGCCCGTTCGAATCCATATTTTGACAGCCGGTCAAAACGCTCGCCATCCCAAAGGCCAGTACCACTGTGTGCAGTTTCATCATTCATTTTCCATAATCGTGGGTCGTCATTATCTGAAATATTCCGCTATTCAAAATACGGAATTGAGCCAAAGTATAAAGAAAATAACGACAAGGCTGCGAGAAGATTGCGCAACCTGCGAGCACAATCCAGAGATTTCCCAGGCACCGCGCGGATGCTCCATGTACATGCCTTGCCGCTTGGGTTACATTGTTGACACTTTTTTCCGGCGTAGCCTAAAACGCGCGGTCGTCAAGCCGTTTTGGCGTTGCCTTCAACAGTCCTTTTGGAGTCAAAATGTCCTCACGTAAAGAGCTTGCTAATGCTATTCGTGCGCTGAGCATGGACGCAGTACAGAAAGCCAAATCCGGCCACCCGGGTGCCCCGATGGGTATGGCTGACATTGCCGAAGTCCTGTGGCGTGATTTCCTGAACCACAATCCGCAAAATCCATCCTGGGCAGACCGTGACCGCTTCGTGCTGTCTAACGGCCATGGCTCCATGCTGATTTATAGCCTGTTGCACCTCACTGGCTACGATCTGCCGATTGAAGAGCTGAAAAACTTCCGTCAGCTGCACTCCAAAACCCCGGGTCACCCGGAAGTGGGCTACACCGCTGGTGTAGAGACCACCACTGGCCCGCTGGGTCAGGGTATTGCGAACGCAGTCGGTATGGCTATCGCGGAAAAAACGCTGGCAGCACAGTTCAACCGTCCAGGTCACGACATCGTTGACCACTTCACCTACGCCTTCATGGGCGACGGCTGTATGATGGAAGGTATCTCCCACGAAGTGTGTTCCCTGGCGGGTACCCTGAAGCTGGGCAAACTGGTTGCGTTCTATGACGACAACGGCATCTCCATCGATGGTCACGTTGAAGGCTGGTTCACAGACGATACCGCTAAGCGTTTCGAAGCGTACGGCTGGCACGTTGTGCGTGGCGTTGACGGCCACGATGCGGACGCCATCAAGCGTGCAGTAGAAGAAGCGCGTGCCGTGACGGATAAACCGTCCCTGCTGATGTGCAAAACCATCATTGGTTTCGGTTCACCGAACAAAGCCGGTACTCACGACTCCCACGGTGCGCCGCTGGGTGATGCAGAAATCGCACTGACCCGCGAAGCGCTGGGCTGGAAACACCCGGCATTTGAAATCCCGTCTGACATCTATGCGCAGTGGGATGCAAAAGAAGCAGGTCAGGCTAAAGAAGCCGCCTGGAACGAGAAGTTTGCGGCCTATGCCAAAGCCTTCCCACAGGAAGCCGCTGAATTCACCCGTCGTATGAAAGGTGACATGCCAGCTGATTTCGACGCGAAAGCGAACGAGTTCATTGCCAAACTGCAGGCGAACCCGTCCAAAATCGCCAGCCGTAAAGCGTCGCAGAATGCTATCGAAGCCTTCGGCCCGCTGCTGCCTGAATTCCTTGGCGGCTCCGCTGACCTGGCACCGTCTAACCTGACTATCTGGTCGGGCTCTAAAGCGATTAACGAAGATACCGCAGGCAACTACATCCATTACGGTGTACGTGAATTCGGTATGACCGCTATCGCCAACGGTATCTCTCTGCACGGTGGTTTCCTGCCGTACACCTCTACCTTCCTGATGTTCGTTGAATATGCACGTAACGCTGTGCGTATGGCTGCGCTGATGAAACAGCGTCAGGTAATGGTTTATACCCACGACTCTATCGGTCTGGGTGAAGATGGCCCAACTCACCAGCCGGTAGAGCAGGTTGCTTCTCTGCGCGTAACCCCGAACATGTCCACCTGGCGTCCATGTGACCAGGTTGAATCGGCAGTGGCGTGGAAATACGGCGTTGAGCGTCAGGATGGCCCAACCGCGCTTATCCTCTCTCGTCAGAACCTGGCCCAGCAGGAACGTACCGAAGCGCAGCTGGCGAACATCGCTCGCGGTGGCTACGTACTGAAAGACTGTGACGGTCAACCACAGATTATCTTCATCGCTACCGGTTCTGAAGTTGAACTGGCTGTTGCGGCATGGGATCAGCTGTCTGCTGAAGGCGTTAAGGCTCGCGTGGTGTCCATGCCGTCTACCGACGCATTCGACAAGCAGGATGCGGCATACCGTGAATCCGTACTGCCGAAAGCCGTTTCTGCCCGTGTGGCCATCGAAGCGGGTATCGCCGATTACTGGTTCAAATATGTTGGCCTGAACGGCGCTATCGTCGGCATGACCACCTTCGGCGAATCTGCTCCGGCAGAACTGCTGTTCGAAGAGTTCGGCTTCACCGTGGCGAACGTGGTCGCGAAAGCGAAAGAACTGCTGTAATCCTTCTCCGTTATTGTTAACGGAGAACTTCAAACGGGTCGCATTGGCGGCCCGTTTTTAATTCAAAATAATTTAATTGTTCTGTGGCAAGCCATTAAATGTGATCTGCTTTGCAACTTTGTATTTTATGTTTTTACTGTATTTGCAGTAACCATCACGTTTACTCGCTTGCTATTTATATTTTGCATTGTAACTGTTTGATTTTAAGTGGGCGTATTAATTCCTGCCTGCGACTCACTCCCTTTTCCCTCGGATTGCTTTCATCCCCCGCCGCGCGTATTTTGTTTTTACACCGTTATTTTATCCTGACGGTACCCCGAAAATAAAATATGAGGGTTCGTTATGCGATTGATTGATTATTTTCCGGCATCATCGATTTCCGTTAGAGATTTAGCAGGATCGTGGCAGCAGGCCATCGATTATTCTATGGAGCCATTATTAAAAAACGGCTACATCGATGAAAAATACATTCAGGCAATAAAAGACTCTACTCTGAACAACGGCCCGTATTATATTTTAGCGCCGGGAGTGGCTATGCCCCATGCCAGGCCGGAATGTGGCGCCCTTAAAACCGGCTTATCACTTACCTTACTCAAAAGCCCAGTGGTATTTGACGAAGGTAATCAACCTGTATCCTTATTAATCGGCCTATCGGCCACTGACTCTACTTCACATATTGATGCCATCCAGGCATTAAGTGAGTTGTTATGTGAAGAGGAAAATATAGCGTCACTGTTAGCCGCTACATCAGAAAAACAGCTCGCGGAAATTCTCGCCCGCGCCTAATTACGCTTTCCTTTTCAGGATTTCATTATGGAAAATAAGTCTGCTCGTGCCAAAGTCCAGGCTTTTGGCGGCTTCTTGACGGCCATGGTCATCCCCAATATCGGTGCGTTTATTGCCTGGGGATTTATTACCGCGTTATTTATCCCAACCGGGTGGATGCCCAATGCGCATTTCGCCAAAATTGTCGGGCCGATGATCACCTATCTGCTGCCGGTGATGATCGGCTCGACCGGCGGTCATCTGGTCGGGGGCAAGCGCGGCGCAGTGATGGGCGGTATCGGCACCCTGGGGGTGATTGTCGGCGCGGATATTCCGATGTTTATCGGGGCGATGATTATGGGCCCGCTCGGCGGCCTGGTGATTAAGCATATCGACAGGCTGCTGGAAAAGCGCATCCCAGCCGGGTTTGAGATGGTTATCAATAACTTCTCACTCGGGATCGCCGGGATGCTGCTGTGCCTGTTGGGTTTTGAAATCATCGGCCCGGCGGTACTGATTGCCAACACCTTCGTGAAAGGCTGCATCGAGGCACTGGTCCACACCGGCTACCTGCCGCTGTTATCCCTCATCAATGAACCGGCGAAAATTCTGTTTCTGAATAACGCTATCGACCAGGGCGTTTATTATCCGCTCGGGATGCAGCAGGCATCCGAAACCGGCAAATCGATTTTCTTTATGGTCGCTTCTAACCCGGGCCCAGGTCTTGGGCTGCTGTTGGGTTTTGCAGTGTTTGGCAAAGGGATGAGTAAGAAGTCAGCCCCGGGGGCGATGATTATTCACTTTCTCGGCGGGATCCATGAGCTTTATTTCCCGTACGTGCTGATGAAGCCCCTGACTCTGCTGGCGATGATTGCAGGCGGAATGTCGGGTATTTATACCTTCAATTTGCTCGGCGGTGGGCTGGTTGCCGGTCCGAGTCCGGGGTCTATCTTCGCCTATCTGGCCTTAACCCCGAAGGGCTCATTTATGGCGACCCTGGCCGGGGTGAGCGTGGGGGCCATCGTCTCGTTTGCGGTGACGTCGGTTATCCTCAAAATGGAGAAAAGTACGCTGGTGGAAGGAGAGGATACGTTCGCTGAATCAGCTAAAAGTGTAAAAGCGATGAAGCAAGAAGGCAGCCTTTCGTATGCAAAAGTACAGCGCATCGCCTTTGTGTGTGACGCCGGAATGGGGTCCAGCGCGATGGGAGCCACCACGTTTCGCAGGCGTCTTGAAAAACAGGGGCTCAGTATTGAAGTTAAACATTACGCCATCGAAAATGTGCCGAATGACGCCGATATTATTGTCACCCATGCCAGTCTGGAAGGGCGCGTGAAACGCGTCAGTCATAAACCGCTGGTGTTAATTAATAACTATATTGGTGATCCACAGCTCGATACTTTATTTAAACAACTTAGCGCCTGACATCTGATTTATTTATCAAGAGTTATTAGTCGAGGTTAAACATGAAAACCAAAGTAGCGGCCATTTATGGGCCGCGGGATGTCCGCATTCGTGAGTTTGAATTACCAGAAATTAATGACAACGAATTGCTGGTCAGCGTTATTTCCGATAGCGTCTGTTTATCCACCTGGAAAGCCGCCCTGTTAGGCAGTGAACATAAACGGGTTCCTGATGATTTAGCGCATCATCCGGTGATTACCGGGCACGAATGCGCTGGCGTTATTGTCGAGGTAGGGAAAAATCTGGGCGATAAATATAAGACCGGCCAGCGCTTTGTTCTGCAACCGGCAATGGGGCTCGCGAGTGGTTATTCTGCTGGTTACAGCTATGAATATTTCGGCGGCAACGCCACGTATATGATTATTCCCGAGCAGGCGATTAATCTGGGTTGCGTCCTGCCGTACCACGGATCGTATTTTGCGGCAGCCTCGCTGGCTGAACCGATGTGCTGCATTATTGGGGCGTATAAAGCGAATTATCATACGACGCAGTATGTGTATGAACACCAGATGGGGATCAAACCGGGCGGTAATCTGGCGCTGCTGGCCTGCGCCGGGCCGATGGGTATCGGCGCAATCGACTACGCCATTAACGGGGACATTACGCCGTCGCGTATTGTGGTGGTGGATATTGATGAGGTGCGTCTGGCGCAGGCCGAAAAACTGCTGCCGGTGGCGCTGGCGGCCAGCAAAGGCATCGAGCTGATTTATGCCAACAGCCGCGAAATGGCCGACCCGCAGGAAACATTACGCGCCTTGACCAATGGAGAAGGGTTCGACGATGTGTTCGTCTATGCCGCCGTTCCTGCGGTGGTTGAACTGGCTGACGGCCTGCTGGCGGAAGATGGCTGCCTGAACTTCTTCGCCGGGCCAACGGATAAAAACTTCAGCGTGCCGTTTAACTTTTACAACGTGCATTACAATCGCACCCACGTGGTCGGGACCTCTGGCGGCTCAACCGACGACATGAAAGAGGCGATAGCGCTGAGTGCGGCCGGGCAATTGCAGCCTTCCTTTATGGTCACGCACATCGGCGGGCTGGATGCGGTGCCTGATACGGTACTCAATTTGCCAGACATCCCCGGTGGTAAAAAGCTCATCTATAACGGCGTGACCCTGCCGCTGACGGCGATTGCTGATTTTGCTGAAAAGGGTAAAACCGACCCGCTGTTCCGCGAGTTGGCGCGGTTGGTGGCCCCGACGCATGGCATCTGGAATGAACAGGCCGAGCGGTATTTGTTGGCACACTTCGGGGTTGATACCGGGGAGGCTGGGTCATGAATTCACTTGCGTGGTCGCTGATTCGTACCACGGAGCGTGCGGCGCTCGCGGCCTGGCCGCAAACCGGCTGCGGAGACAAAAACGCAATCGACGACCTTGCGGTGGTCGCCATGCGTCAGGCGCTGAATGATATTCCGATGCAAGGTCGCATTGTGATTGGCGAGGGGGAAATCGACAATGCCCCGATGCTGTATATCGGGGAGGTCGTCGGCACCGGGAGCGGGCCGGGCGTGGATATTGCCGTCGATCCTATTGAAGGCACCCGCATGGTGGCTATGGGGCAGAGCAATGCCCTGGCGGTGATGGCGTTTGCGCCCCACGGCAGCCTGTTGCACGCGCCAGATATGTATATGAAGAAGCTGGTGGTGAACCGCAAAGCGCGTGGGGCGATCGACCTGGCGTTATCGCTTAGCGATAATTTGCGCAACGTGGCGCGTGCGTTGGGCAAACCGCTCAGTGAGCTCAGGATGGTCACGCTGGATAAACCCCGTTCCCAGGCTGCGATTCAGGAAGCGGCGGGTCTGGGTGTGAAAGTATTTTCTCTGCCGGATGGCGACGTGGCCGCCAGCGTTCTCACCTGTCAGCCGGATAACGTCTACGACCTGATGTTTACCGTCGGCGGTGCGCCGGAAGGCGTGCTCTCCGCCTGCGCGGTAAGGGCGATGGCGGGTGATATGCAGGCCGAACTGATCGACTACTGCCAGGCGAAAGGGGAGTGTGATGAACATCGACGCATCGCTACCGATGAACGCCGCCGCTGTGCGCAAATGGGCGTGGCGGTGAATCGTCTGTACCGGCTTGATGAGCTGGTACGCAGTCAGGATGTTTTATTCAGCGCGACGGGCGTGACCGGTGGGGATTTGCTCCACGGCATTAGCAGAAGGGATGACGGTGTGCGCACGCAAACAATGCTGATCAACGGTATAGACCGGACGTGTAATATTATAAACTCCCTGCATTCCTGATGATTTATCGAGAGACGAATGACCGCACCGACCGAAGACGACGTTCTTGAGCAGCTAAACGCTCAGGAGACTTTGCCTGCCTTTATGGCTGCGGCGAATACGCTGTTGCTGCAGGCTATTAAGCGTTTTCTGCCGTCGTTATTCGTCAACAACGATGAAGAGATTGTGGAATATGCAGTGAAGCCGTTGCTGGCGCAAAGCGGGCCGCTTGACGACCTCGACGTGGCGCTCCGCCTGATCTATGCGCTGGGGAAAATGGATAAATGGCTGTACGCCGATATCACCCATTTTTCCCAGTTCCATCAGTTTCTGAGCGGGCAAGATAACGTTCCAGGGTTTGCGGATGAGCTTACCTGGGATTTTATCTGTAACGTCAATGCGATAACCGATAACGCGACGCTATATAACGCCCTGAAGAGTATGAAGTTTGCCGATTTTGGCCTGTACTCAGAAAGCCGTTTTATCGGGATGAGCAAAACGGCGTTAGCGCTGGCGGTAACGGCAATACTCAAGGAATTAACGCCGTGAAGATAATGCTGACCATTAATGGGCTGGACGTTGCGGCCCATTTTAGCGAACAGGACGTTGCGACTGTGCATAAGCCGCTGCTGCAACGTCTGGCGGCACTGCATGCCGCTGCACCTCACCAACGCACGATCGTTTTTCTCAGTGCTCCGCCGGGCACCGGGAAATCGACACTGACGACTTTTTGGTCGTGGCTCGCCGCACAGGATCCTCACCTCCCGGCGCTGCAAACGTTGCCGATGGACGGTTTTCACCATTATAACGACTGGCTGGATGCCCAGGGTTTACGTCCTTATAAAGGCGCACCGGAAACCTTCGATGTGCCTAAGTTGGCACACAATCTGCGACAAATCCGTGCCGGGCAGGGGACCTGGCCGCAATATGACAGGCAAAAGCACGATCCTCAGGAGGATGCGTTGCAGGTGACCGCCCCGCTGGTGGTGGTCGAAGGCAACTGGCTTTTACTGAACGATCCGGCCTGGCGTGAACTGCGTGAATATTGTGATTTCTCGATTTTCATCACCGCCCCTGCCGCCGCGCTGCGTCAGCGTCTGGTGGCGCGTAAGCAGGCCGGGGGGCTGAGCGAGCAAGAGGCAGAAGCCTTTTATCAGCGTACCGATGGGCCAAACGTTGAGCGCGTTCTCACCTCAAGCGTGGCTGCCGACCTGACGTTGATGATGACGGAAAACGGGGATTATCGATTCTGAAGATTTGTGCCCGGTAGACTTCACTACCGGGCAGAACGTTAGTTCCCTTGCGGCAGCGCCTCCTTTTCAGCATCGCGAATGGCCAGTGCTTCAAGAATTTGCGGGTACTCTTTATCCAGCCGATATGCCAGCAGCGAGCCGATACAGATTAAATACAGTAGCGCGGGGATTAGCGTGGTGGCATAAAGAATGGCCGTCATGGTTTGTGCACTTTGTATCTCTGCGCCGCTGACATACCCGGCTGAGCTAACAAAGAAAGTCGTCAATGCAGGACCGACCCCAGAGGCCACTTTCATCGAGAAGGTGGCTCCCGCAAACAGCAGGCCTTCCCGACGGACGTGGAAGCGAAATTCACCGTACTCCACGGTATCCGGGATCATGGCGAACATCCCCGTCCAGGTAAAGGCTTGTCCCACGCCGTTTACCAATGTGAGAAGCAGGTTCATTTCATGGCTATAAGGGAACAGGAATCGCAACACGTAACTGAGCAGCACAAACATAATCCCAAACAGGACCGCATTGCGTTTCCCCCAGCGCACCATGATTATCGGCGCGACAAAAAACAGCAGTAACAGGCGCACGACAGTGCCGTACAAACCGTAGACCCCGATGATTTTCGGATCGCTCAGAAAATACTGGGAATAGTAGGTTCCCGCCGCCCCGGCTGCCGCTTCCGCCGCCCAGAGTGCCAGACACCCCACCGTCAAAAAGATCCAGTAGCGGTTTTTGAACAGTTCAGAGATGCCAATGACAATATCTTTTTTGTCAGGAATAGCCTCGCTGTCTTCACCGCTACGGCAATTGGTGCGTTCCCGGGTATTCGCCACCACAAAATAAATCAGGACAACGGCCGCTGCGCCGTACAGCGTCATGGTTATCACCCACGCCAGCGGGGTGCGTTGCCCGTCGAAAAAGGTATTTTGCAGAAACTCCACGATATACAGTGTGGCTGCTCCGGCAAAAGACCCGCCCGCTGCGGCCAGCAGCATACGGTAAATAGACAGTTTGGCGCGTTCGCCATAGTCCTGGGTTATTGAGGCGGCAAGCGATCCGTAAGGCAGGTTGGTACAGGTATAAATAACAGTGATGGCGATGTTGTAGCTGATAAAGACATACACCAGTTTCCAGCTGTATTCCCAGTCGAGCGGCACCGAGTAGAGCAGGATCAGCGCTATCATAAACGGGATTGCCGTTCGCAGGAGCCAGACTCGCTGGCGTCCATAAGGGGAACGAGTCCTATCAACCAAGGTCCCCACGATAATGTCACTCACGCCATCCAGCAGGCGTGACAGCAGAAGGATTATCCCAATGCTTGAGATATCAATGCCAACGTATTCCGTATAGTAATAAATCAGTAATCCACCCGCCGGACCAATAAGCAGCTGGCAGGCAAAATCCCCCAGCCCGTAGGAGAATTTTTCCCTGAACGTCAACTTACCGTCCGGAAGGAGGGCAAGCGGCGTGTTGTTGGCAAGCTTTGGAAATAGCATGTTTCACCTCAATGAATCGATTGTGAAAAAGCAGGGATGCGGCGTGTGCCCAGAGCAGGCGCGTAAAAAGATCCACAGCCCCCAATCCTGATCGTTGGCATAGGGATCGGCGAAATCAGCGGGTATCCCGTTGACGGAGAAGGGAAAGAGATAAGCGCAGCTTGCTGAGCCATCGGCTGAATACAGGCTCAGCACCGCGCGATAGGAGGCCTGCGCTTTTTCGGCGAAGCCGGGTTCACCCAAAACATCAAGCAGGTGATAGACGTCGGCGTTTAACGCACTCCAGTAATGCGGGAAGGTGTCGCCATACAGGCGGCGTTTGCCAAACCAAAAACCGTCCCAGTGGCGATTTGAATTGGCGTACAGGCGGTAATCTGGAGCCGAGTGTTGAAACAGTTCGAGGAGTTTTACATGGTGCAGCCCGTGCGTGAGGTACAGCGGATCGTGGCTGATGGCATAGGCCTGGAGCAAGATCCACGCCGCGGGCGCGACAATGCTTTGCTCGAATGTGACTTCGTGCGCGGGGTAGTGCGTGCCGTTTTGAACCAGCCGTTGAGCGTGTTGGAGAAAACGGGTGCGAATAGCCTGTGCCCGATCGGCAAAATCCGCTTTAAGCAGCAAGCGATACAGGGAAGCCATCGGCATGCCAATGGCATAGAATTTGTCACCACCACGGTGATAAAAATCTTCCATGATACGCAAGGCCAACAGCAGATTTTGGTCATCTCCTTTCCACAGATACAGTTCAATAAAAAACTCTGCGAACCAGGGATAGTTATAAAGCCGAAAAATGTCGTCGTTATACCCCACATCGTTGTGGACGCGTCCGGTATCGCTTTCAACCAGTTCACGTTTAATGAACGTGACATAGCGTTCCACGCTGGCGCACAGTTGCTGATAGTTCTCCGGGGAGCGGTCAGGGCAATGCCGTAAATACTGGACCAGCAGCAGTCCCATCGCGACGCGTTCTCGCCCGGCGTTATGGTCGTGCTCATGACTGTAAAAAAGCCGGTTGGCCTCATTGTCGTAAATCAGAAACGCCCCTTCGGTGCGGGCGCCCGGAGTAAGGCATTGCTGGCGTTCAGTGATAAATTCGCAGCGACGTTGCTGTAGTTGGCTCGCTTCGGGTTGAACCAGAAAACGTGCCAGGGTGGATTTACCTTTCCAGCAAATACGGTAGAGATATTCCCCTTCGCCTTTGTCGGGAACATCAGCAATGTGCGCGCGATAACCGTCAGGCGTTTTTTCGAAGCGTTGCACTGCGACACGGCGTTGACCACAGGTGATGGCGAGGTCGGTACTGTCGGTATCACACGCCACGCTAAAGCAGATGTTCTCCCCTGGAAACAGCACATACCACGGGGCTTTGACCACAGGAATAAAACGGGCCGCAGTGGTCAGGAAGTCCTCTTTTCCCCGGTGCCAGAACCAGCGAAAAGTCAGCTTTATTTCCTCGCCCGGGAGCAGCACACAGGGAGAAGGGTGCAGGACAAAGACACCGCGATAATCACTGAAATTGATGCCTTTTGGCGTCTCGACTCCGGCGACGGGGGCTTCACGATGCTGGCTGTAATTGGCGATGCTACCCTCTTCGAGCACCATGCCGAGGTGGGGGGCTGTGCCGCCCATGCGTAAAGCCATCAACCACGTGGCTTCTTCTGCACACCACAGATGCACATGGCAACGCTGTTCTGTACAGGTTTGGGCATCGTCATAACGATCGCCAAGCGGTAAAGAAAGACCGATATCCCCCTGCTGAACATAAATATCCCAGGGGCTGATATTGCGAAAGGTATAGTGCTCGAGAAAAAAACCGTCAGCGGTGAGCTCTCGTTTTACCTGATGCACAATGCCGTCTGGCGCGGTTATTTTCCCCCATTGTTTCTGAGACGGATGTAAATTAATGGCGGGTGAATCATCAATCCAGTTCATGGCGAAAGGATCATCCGGATGGCTAATAGCCACGATATTTCCAGAATGATTTTCAATCACGTTAAATATTTTTTGTTTCATGATTTTCCTTATCTCAAGACGATATGTCCATGACACGTTCGCAAGCCTGTGTTTTCTCCCTTAACGTTTTTTTCTGATTGGGCTGCAATGTTTGATATTCACTGCATAGTGATATTCAGTGGCATTCAGTTGCCAGCCCGCTTTAACACTGGGCGACCAAGAGTCATCCCCACCTACTCCCATATGAAAGCCGTCCAGGGTGAGCCATATTCCTTTTTCTTCTTCGAGCAGATGACGATGACGAGTGGCCATTAATTGCTGAGTGCTAAAGGGGTGCAGCGAAAAGTGGAAATGCCCGTCGATATGCCAGTTCCCCCAGCGGAGTTGTCGGGTGTGGCAACGCAAACCGTTTTCGCTGGGCACAATATAGGGCGTGTACATTTCGGTAAGCGGGCGTCTCCAGCGGGAGAACAACGCTGAATGTTGGCGATCGGGATAATTCTCGTGTGGCCCCAGGCCAAGCCATTCCACCTCCGCATCTTGCGGATAAAGCTGGCAAACGATGCCGGTCCGGGCTAACGGAGGCAATTGGCGGGCTCTATCCAGCTTAATCTCCAGGGCCAGGGTTCCGGTGCTGTCGATTGCCACCGTCCAGCGCGTTTGCAACAACAATTGCTGATGGTGGTAATAGCCGATTTCAAACGTCAGGTTCACCGCCTGCAAATTTTGTTCTGCCTGGCTGTCGTGGCAGCGTGGCTCGAGGTTCAACAGCCCGGCGTCTTTCCAGCGAATCGCCCAGGCTTGAGGATCAATGTAAGTCTCGGTATTGAGCCCAATGTCGTTATCCAGCGGTGCCCGGATAAACTGATCGCGTAATGGCGTGAGCATTAACGGCGCATCGTTATCAAACCACTGCATTAATTGACCCTGCTGGCGGCTAAATACCCATTTTTGTTGCCCGTGATAAACACAGAATTCGTCGTCATCCACGGTTAACTGCGGCGCTTCTCCGGCAGATAATGCCCCCGGTTGCGGCAAGGGCAGCGGCAGGAAGAATTGTTGCCACGCCGCGCAGTGGCCGACAGATGACCATGCTGTGGCGTGAGGTTGAATGACCCGTAAGATGAGTGAAAGGTGCCTTGCCTGCCCGGAGACGGGCGGTATTTCACCTAACGTCAGGTGCATGGTGGCTTCGGGAGCAAGACTCAGGGGGATTTCACCGCTTTGAATCTCTTCGCCATCTTGTTCCAGGGTCCATCTCAGGTATTCGTTGTCGCAGTCGCGGAATAAATATTCGCTGGCGATCTCAACGACCAGGGGATGGGTGCTCACTAAATGGAATTGAAAAAACTGCTGTTGGTGCCGGGCTTCGAAGAGTGACGGATGGGGTTGTCTGTCAGGAAAAACTAATCCGTTGAGGCAAAACGTTCCGTCGTTGGGCGTATCCCCAAAATCACCGCCGTAGGCATACCAGGGGTGGCCCGCGCTGTCATATTGCGTCAGGGCCTGATCGGCCCAGTCCCAGACAAACCCTCCCTGCAACCGCGGAAACTGGCGGAAGGCTTGCCAGTAATCCGCAAAACCGCCCAGGCTGTTACCCATCGCGTGCGCATATTCGCAGAGGATCAGCGGGCGATTCTCTCCCGGCATTCCCAGCCATTTTTTTAGCCCCCATTTCGGCGCGGTGGGGCCAGGAATATCGTCCTCAACACGGGCATACATTGGGCACACAATATCAGTGGCGGCACTGTTCCCGCCGCCCCCTTCATATTGCACCGGGCGAGAAGGGTCGGTCTTTTTCACCCAACGATAAAGGGCATCATGATTTGCGCCATAACCGGATTCGTTGCCCAGCGACCAGATAATAATCGCAGGATGGTTATAATGGCATTGCACCATGCGGCTGACTCTGGCGCTATACGCCCCCAACCAGGCTGGGTCGTCTGATAAGCGGTTCATTGGCGTCATGCCGTGGGTTTCAATGTTTGCCTCATCAACCACGTAGAGGCCAAAGCGGTTGCACAGGGCGTACCAACGCGGGTCATTGGGGTAATGCGAGCAGCGAACCGCATTGAAGTTGTTCTGCTTCATCAAGCGAATATCCTGCACCATATCCTCTTCAGTGATGCAGTAACCCCGTTGGGGATGATGCTCGTGTCGGTTGACACCCCGAATAAGCAACGGCTTATTATTCAGTAACAGCAGGCCTTCGCGGATCTCTACGCGGCGAAAACCGGTATCGCATGCTTCGGTTTCAACCAGCGTGTCATTGTCGTCAAAGAGTGCCACCACCAGGCGGTAACAGGTTGGGCTTTCGGCGCTCCAGAGCTTGGGGTTTGTCACCGGCAGATGCACGGTGACGCGCTCCGGATAACGCCCACGTTCATCGATAATCTCGCTGCCCAGCGCCGTTTTTTCCTCGGCCACGCAACAGCTGTCGAGCCAGAGTGATACCGCCACCCGGTAAGGTGCGGGGTCGGGCGCGGCCACGGTTATATGACAGGCCAGACTGCCGTGACTGAGATCCGCATTCAGCTCCGGCGTAATACGAAAATCCGCGATATGGGCGTCAGGCTTATGCAGCAAATAAACGGAGCGGAAAATACCGCTCATGCGCCACATATCCTGATCTTCAAGCCATGTGCCAGCGCTCCAGCGCATAACCATCACGCACAGACGGTTATTTTCATCGTTCAGAAAAGGCGTTAAATCAAATTCAGCCGGAAGGCGGCTATCTTCTGAATACCCGACCCAGTGCCCGTTGCACCAAAGATGAAAGGCCGACCCGACCCCCTCAAAAACGATGCGGGTTTTTCCCTGTGAGCGCCAGTGGGGATCAAGCGTAAAATATCTAGAATAACAGCCGGTTGGATTCTCTTCCGGTACAGAGGGTGGCGTGGTGTCGATGGGGTAGCGGATGTTAGTGTAAACCGGGTTATCAAATCCAAAGCGCTGCCAACAAGCGGGCACGTCGATGGCTGTGGCATTGAGCAGGTCGCCATTTAGCCAGCTGTGACTGACATTTTCGGGCTGAGAAAACCAACTAAATTGCCATTGACCATCCAGACAATTTCGCCAACTGGAGGGGCGATTATCCCGGGCGGCGTTAATATCTCTCCAGCTTGAAAATTCAGTATGGGCGTCCAGACGATTACAGTGAATAATGGACAGGATATTCCAGTCCTTGCGAGCGATAATGTCCGTAAATTTAACGTCGCTGAATATATTGATATTATGTATATTATTGTGGAGAGGCATGATTCCTCTTGCTGCAATATAAATGTTAAGGGTGGAGGTAATTAGGTGAGGACAGGGTAAGTATTGTTGATGAATATTTTCTCAGACCCATGCTATTTATATATGGCGTTCTTTACTTTGCGTATATGTGCTGAAATGAAGGTAAATACATGAATTGATTCCCTGGTCACAGTTCTTAATATCAGCGGTTAAATCCATAGGCTATTATTCGGTGGGGCAGAATTATTAAGTAACAGAATAAAGACGGGTTGATATTGAGAACGTAAAAGGGTGACAACAATAGGGCGATATCTTCATCTGCGGTCAGGCGTTCTGCCGGTTTCATGACAACCCAGGGCAGAGCGGTCGTCATCGGCGAAGCACCAGCCAGGGTCTCGCTGCATTGCTGTGGCGGTTAGTGATTACCCAGAGTCGGAATTATCGTGGCCGTTATTCCTTAAAAAATGTGATTTGCGTCAGATTATTGGCGCATTGGTCTGGACAATCATTCCCTTTATTCCATGTTTCGCTTACTCTAGCTGAAGCGTTTCAGTCGATTAAATGTTCGACAAATAATCAATCAGTCGCAGTTTGCGACAGCAAGGATTCCCTTCCAGGTGAGGCTGGATTACGCTCTCAGCCACACACTTCAGGGATAGCCTTGCAGGAGACCTATGACCGTACGCGTAGCGATTAATGGCTTCGGTCGCATTGGACGTAACGTGGTTCGTGCTTTGTATGAATCCGGGCGTCGTGCGGAGATTACCGTGGTGGCAATCAACGAACTGGCGGATGCTGCGGGCATCGCGCACTTGTTGAAATATGACACCAGCCATGGACGCTTTGCCTGGGATGTTCGCCAGGAGCGGGAACAGTTGTTCGTCGGCGATGATGCCATTCGACTGCTGCATGAGCCGTCGATCGAGGCACTCCCGTGGCGTGAACTGGGCGTTGATGTGGTTCTCGACTGCACCGGCGTTTACGGCACCCGTGCCGATGGCGAAGCCCATCTGGCCGCGGGCGCAAAGAAAGTGCTCTTTTCACATCCTGGCAGCAACGATATTGACGCAACGGTTGTCTACGGCGTCAATCATCATGAATTGCAAAGCGAACACCGCATTGTCTCCAATGCATCCTGCACCACCAACTGCATCATCCCTGTCATTAAACTGTTAGACGATGCCTGGGGTATCGAATCGGGTACCGTGACGACTATCCATTCGGCGATGCACGATCAGCAGGTTATTGATGCTTATCATCCTGACCTGCGTCGTACCCGTGCGGCCAGCCAGTCGATTATTCCGGTCGATACCAAACTGGCGGCGGGCATCACCCGAATTTTCCCGCAGTTTAATGACCGTTTTGAAGCTATTGCGGTGCGCGTTCCGACTATAAACGTCACCGCAATCGACCTCAGCGTGACCGTGAAGCATCCGGTAAAAGCGTGTGAAGTCAACCTGTTGCTGCAAAAAGCGGCACAGGGAGCATTTCATGGTATAGTTGACTATACGGAATTACCGTTGGTCTCAATAGATTTTAACCACGATCCGCACAGTGCCATTGTTGATGGCACACAGACGCGGGTCAGTGGAGCGCATCTGATCAAAACGCTGGTCTGGTGTGACAATGAATGGGGTTTCGCTAACCGCATGCTCGACACAACGTTAGCGATGGCCGTTACAGGTTTCAGGTAAGACGCTGTTGCGTCTACAAAACTTTAGAATCAATGAGAGGATTCACCATGTCTGTAATTAAGATGACCGATCTGGATCTGGCTGGTAAACGCGTTTTCATCCGTGCCGATCTGAACGTTCCGGTTAAAGATGGAAAAGTGACCAGCGATGCGCGTATCCGTGCTTCTCTGCCAACTATCGAACTGGCTCTGAAACAGGGCGCGAAAGTGATGGTTACATCTCACCTGGGTCGTCCGACCGAAGGCGAGTACAACGAAGAATTCTCTCTGCTGCCAGTCGTTAACTATCTGAAAGACAAACTGTCTAACCCGGTACGTCTGGTTAAAGACTACCTGGACGGCGTTGAAGTGGCTGCGGGTGAGCTGGTGGTTCTGGAAAACGTTCGCTTTAACAAAGGCGAAAAGAAAGACGACGAAACGCTGTCTAAGAAATACGCTGCACTGTGCGACGTATTCGTCATGGACGCATTCGGTACCGCGCACCGCGCGCAGGCTTCTACTCACGGTATCGGCAAATTCGCTGACGTTGCGTGCGCAGGCCCGCTGCTGGCTGAAGAACTGTCCGCTCTGGGTAAAGCCCTGAAAGAACCTGCTCGTCCAATGGTGGCTATCGTTGGCGGTTCTAAAGTATCGACCAAACTGACCGTTCTGGACTCTCTGTCCAAAATTGCTGACCAGCTGATCGTCGGTGGTGGTATCGCCAACACCTTCGTCGCCGCTCAGGGCCACAACGTGGGCAAATCCCTGTACGAAGCTGACCTGGTTGACGAAGCAAAACGTCTGCTGACCACTTGCGATATCCCAGTCCCAACTGACGTTCGCGTGGCAACTGAGTTCTCCGAAACCGCAACCGCAACCCTGAAATCTGTTAACGACATCAAAGATGAAGAGCAGATCCTGGACCTGGGTGACGTTTCTGCACAGAAACTGGCTGAAATCCTGAAAAATGCCAAAACTATTCTGTGGAACGGTCCGGTTGGCGTGTTCGAATTCCCTAACTTCCGTAAAGGGACTGAAATCGTGGCTAACGCTATCGCAGACAGCGAAGCGTTCTCCATCGCAGGCGGCGGTGACACTCTGGCTGCTATCGACCTGTTCGGTATTTCTGACAAGATCTCCTACATCTCCACTGGCGGTGGCGCATTCCTCGAATTCGTGGAAGGCAAAGTTCTGCCAGCAGTAGCCATGCTCGAAGAGCGCGCTAAGAAGTAAGTCATTCAAGGGCAGGGAAACCTGCCCAATTTTCAGCGCGCTTCAAGGCACGCACCTATTTTTCTAACGGCCGAAGATACAGGACTACGTAACATGTCTAAAATTTTTGATTTCGTAAAACCGGGCGTCATCACTGGCGACGACGTTCAGAAAGTTTTCCAGGTAGCGAAAGAAAACAACTTCGCACTGCCAGCGGTAAACTGTGTGGGTACTGACTCCATCAACGCTGTACTGGAAACTGCTGCAAAAGTGAAAGCGCCAGTTATCGTTCAGTTCTCTAACGGCGGCGCTGCGTTCATCGCGGGTAAAGGCGTGAAAACTGACGTTCCTCAGGGCGCTGCAATCCTGGGTGCTATCTCTGGTGCGCACCACGTACACCAGATGGCCGAACACTACGGTGTTCCAGTTATCCTGCACACTGACCACTGCGCGAAGAAACTGCTGCCGTGGATCGACGGTCTGCTGGACGCGGGTGAAAAACACTTTGCAGCTACCGGCAAACCACTGTTCTCTTCTCACATGATTGACCTGTCTGAAGAGTCTCTGGAAGAGAACATCGAAATCTGCTCCAAATACCTGGCGCGCATGTCCAAAATGGGCATGACTCTGGAAATCGAACTGGGTTGCACCGGCGGCGAAGAAGATGGCGTTGATAACAGCCATATGGACGCGTCTGCACTGTACACTCAGCCAGAAGACGTTGACTACGCGTACACCAAACTGAACGCAATCAGCCCACGTTTCACCATCGCGGCATCCTTCGGTAACGTACACGGCGTGTACAAGCCAGGCAACGTGGTTCTGACCCCGACTATCCTGCGTGATTCTCAGGAATACGTTTCTAAGAAACACAACCTGCCGCACAACAGCCTGAACTTCGTCTTCCACGGCGGTTCCGGTTCTTCTGCTCAGGAAATCAAAGACTCCGTAAGCTACGGTGTAGTTAAAATGAACATCGATACCGATACCCAATGGGCAACCTGGGACGGCATCCTGCAATACTACAAAACCAACGAAGCTTACCTGCAGGGCCAGCTGGGCAACCCGAAAGGCGAAGACCAGCCGAACAAGAAATACTACGATCCGCGCGTATGGCTGCGTGCTGCTCAGTCCTCCATGATCACCCGTCTGGAGCAGGCCTTCAAAGAACTGAACGCGGTTGACGTTCTGTAATTTTTGATAGCCATTTCTGCCCTAAGCCCGCTAATTAGCGGGCTTTTTTATTGTCTTTTCAATGGGATGATCTCGTTAAATTCTGTGATCTATTTGGCATTTCAGTCATTTCTTGTTTACCCTTAACGGACTGCCTTCTTGCAGGTTTGTCGAATTTTATTTCCCGCCAGGGTTGATATAAGGATTATCAGATGGAAGATTTGAACGTTGTCGGTAGTATCAATCACGCAGGTACGTGGCTGGTGCGCAATCAGGCGCTGCTGCTGAGCTATGCGGTGAATATCGTCGCGGCTATCGCCATTATTATCGTTGGGATGATCGTGGCCCGGCTGATGTCCAACGCGGTGAACCGCGTGATGCGCGCCCGTCAGATTGATGCCACTGTGGCTGACTTCCTGTCGGCGATGCTGCGCTATGCGATTATTGCCTTCACGCTGATTGCCGCTCTGGGGCGCGTCGGGGTGCAGACCGCATCGGTGATTGCCGTCCTCGGTGCCGCCGGTCTGGCCGTGGGTCTGGCTTTGCAGGGCTCGCTCTCCAACCTCGCCGCAGGAGTGCTGCTGGTGATGTTCCGTCCGTTCCGTGCCGGTGAGTACGTTGATCTGGGCGGCGTGGCCGGGACCGTGCTGAACGTGCAGATTTTCTCCACCACCATGCGCACGGTGGATGGCAAAATCGTGGTTATTCCGAACGGTAAAATTATCGCCGGGAACATCATCAACTTCTCACGCGAGCCGGTGCGTCGTAATGAGTTCATTATCGGCGTGGCCTACGACTCCGACATCGATAAGGTTAAGCAACTGCTGACCCACATCATCGAGTCCGACGAGCGCATCATTAAAGACCGTGAAATGACCGTCCGCCTCAACGAACTGGCGCCTTCCTCGATGAATTTTGTGGTGCGTACCTGGAGCAAAAGCAGCGACCTGCAAAACGTTTACTGGGATGTGCTGGAGCGCGTGAAGCGTGATTTCGATGCCAACGGTATCAGCTTCCCGTTCCCGCAAATGGACGTGAATTTCAAACGTGTAAAAGAGCAGGCTGAAGCGGCGTAATAGCTGCCCGGTGGCGCTGCGCTTGACCGGACCTACGAAACCCGTAGGCCCGTGCAAGCGTAGCGCCGCCGGGCTTTTTCATTTATTGCACCTGTTTAAGCAGGAGCGAGAGCGCTTTCAGCGTGGCATCCGCATTTTTCACACCCTTTGCCTGCTGTTGGGCGACCCAGTCAGCCTGCACCTGCTGATAACGGCTAGTGCGCTGCCAGGAGTCGAGTTGTTGCGCCGTTAGCGAAGTGACGTGCGCGCCTTGCTGATTCAGGGTCTTGGTCATCGCTTTCAGGCTGGTGTCGAGCGTGATGCCCAACACTTTCTCCGTGCGGACGGCGGCGCGGCGAATCGCGTCTTTATCTTCCTGTGCCAGCGCGTCCCAGCGCTGTTTGTTCATCGCTAACAGATAGACGTGCCCCAGCCACAAACGCGGCGACACGCGGATTTCTTTTGCCGCTTGCCAGGCGTGGATGTCATCCCCACTGTCCAGATTGACCAGCAGGCCGCTTAGCTGGCCGCTACGTAGCGCATCCGTTATCTGTTCATTCCACGGCATTTTAACCACCTTCGCCCCCGCATTTTCCAGATACGACTGGTGCCAGAAGCTGGCGGTGCGCCAGGTAGTGCCGTTCAGATGATCGAGTTTAAGCTTGGGATTCGGGGTGAAAAATGCCGCCGGATAGCCGACGAAGAATTGCAGGTTAACCAGATTGTTGGCGGCCAGCTCTGCAGAAAACTGTGGCAGTTCGCTGAAGGCGCGATGGAAGAACGCGACCTGTTTTTCACCATTATCCGGCCCCAATGGAAAGCTTTTAAACAGCTGGTGCAGAGGCAATTTCGCCGCGGTGTATTCCGGCACCACGACCCCCATATCTGCTTTTTTGCCTTCGCTGATGGTTTTCAGCGCGTCATAACTGACGGACAGCTCGCCATTCCAGCGATCGTCAATGCGCAAACGCCCTTTGGATTCTTGTTCAATGGCGCTAAAGAAAACGTCTTTAATCACTTTGGTGCGCATATTACCCAGCGGTTCGTGATCGGTATAGCGCAGCACGGTTTGCGCCTGCACGGATTGGATCATCAAAAGCAGGGCGAATGGCAGACATCGCCGCAGAAGCATGTTGATATTCATGGTCGGTCCTTGAGCACGTAATAAGAGACAAAAAATCAGCGAAATGCAGTATAACGCACTGGATGTGAATGGATATGCATTTGTATAAAAAACCGTCGATATTAATCTGGCTAATCATGGATAAGTATTATCCATTTCCGCTAATAATAATCTCGCGTTATAGTCTCGCCATTGACGACCTTCTGTGAGTGTGAATATCGTGTTATCGTATTATTTTCAAGGCCTTGTTCTGGGTGCTGCCATGATTCTGCCCCTCGGGCCGCAAAATGCGTTTGTGATGAACCAGGGCATTCGCCGCCAGTATCACATCATGATCGCCTTCCTTTGCGCGCTGAGCGATATGCTGTTGATATGCGCCGGGGTGTTTGGCGGCAGCGCGCTGCTGATGCAGTCTCCGTGGCTGATGGCGCTGGTGACCTGGGGCGGGGTAGCTTTCCTGCTGTGGTATGGCTTTGGCGCACTGAAAACGGCCATGGGCAGTAATCTGGAACTGGCTACGGCGGAGGTGATGAAGCAGGGGCGCTGGAAGATTATTGTCACGATGCTGGCGGTCACCTGGCTTAATCCACATGTGTATCTGGACACCTTTGTGGTGTTGGGTAGCCTCGGTGGGCAACTGGGTGCTGAGCCGAAGCGTTGGTTTGCTCTTGGTACCGTGAGCGCGTCTTTCCTGTGGTTCTTTGGCCTTGCGCTGCTGGCGGCCTGGCTGGCACCACGTTTACGTACCGCCCGCGCGCAGCGAATCATCAATATGCTGGTGGGGCTGGTGATGTGGTTTATCGCTTTTCAGCTGGCGAAAGAGGGCATCTCACACGTTCACGCCCTGTTCAACTAAGTCTTGTCTTATGGACATTTAGGCGTCAGGCGCTAAGCTTGCTGGCATGCGCCCTGTTTTCGGGTGACCAGGTAACAAGGAGAAGCGACAATGAAGTTTAAAGTGATGGCCCTGGCGGCATTAGTTGGATTTAGCGCAATGTCGGTACAGGCAAATGAGTTGCCGAATGGCCCGCACATTGTTACCTCAGGCACAGCAAGCGTCGACGCCGCACCGGATATCGCGACGCTGGCGATTGAAGTTAACGTGGCGGCCAAAGATGCTGCCTCGGCGAAAAAGCAGGCCGACGATCGCGTGGCCCAGTATCTCTCTTTCCTTGAGCAAAACGGTGTCGCTAAGAAAGACATCAGTTCTGCCAACCTTCGTACTCAGCCAGATTACGACTACCAGAACGGCAAAAGCATTCTGAAAGGCTACCGTGCGGTACGTACGGTGGAAGTGACGCTGCGTCAGCTGGATAAGCTTAACTCGCTGCTGGACGGCGCGCTGAAGGCCGGTCTGAATGAAATTCGTTCCGTGTCCTTGGGCGTTGCGCAACCGGAAGAGTACAAAGATAAAGCGCGTAAAGCGGCGATTGATGATGCCGTGCATCAGGCAAAAGAACTGGCGTCTGGCTTTAACGCCAAGCTTGGCCCGGTCTATAGCGTGCGCTATCACGTGTCCAACTATCAGCCAAGCCCGATGGTTCGCATGATGAAAGCTGACGCGGCCGCCGCGCCGTCAGCCCAGGAAACCTACGAGCAACCGACGATTCAGTTCGACGATCAGGTTGATGTGGTATTCCAGCTGGAGCCAACGCAGGCTGAACCGCAGAAGAAAGCGGAATAACGCAGAGCACGAGAGCTCTTTCAATGAAAAGGCCGGGGAAACCCGGCCTTTTTCGATCAGTCCTGTCGCAACACTTTATGCCCGTATTCCAGCAACGCATCAGTGACCCGACGCATCATCCGGCTTTCCGGCGCAAAGCGGTGCCAGTACAACATCCGTCGCTGGAACAGGCCAGGCGTCAGGTTGATAAGCTCGCCGCTATCCAGTTCGCGCTCAATTTGCAGATGCGGGATCATACAGCAGGTGGTGCCCTGACGGGCCAGCTGCACGAAGGCTTCCGATGAGTTAACGATATGGCACGGCACGCTGCCCGGCGGCAAATCAAAGTTCTGCTGCAGGAACGCCTGGTGCATATCATCCAGATGGTCGAAGGCCACCACCGGCGCTTTCAGCAGGGCTGAGCGGGTGACGCCATTGGGGAAATAACGTTGCGCAAACGACTTTGACGCAACGAAAAGATAATCAAGCGCGCCGAGTTGATCCACCAGACAGCTGGGCAGAGCCTGCGGCTGGATACTCACCGCCCCAACCACTTCGCCACGACGCAGACGTTCCTGGGTTCGGGTTTCGTCTTCGACCTGCAAATTTAAGCGAATAGGGGAATCGGACAGCACCGTAGACAGCGCCGGTAACAGCCAGGTCGCCAGACTGTCGGCGTTGACCGCCAGCGACAGCAGCAGCGGGGTAGAACCGGTCTGCTCATCGCCCAGCCACTCTTCTTCTAACAGTTCAACCTGACGCAGCAGCGCCAGTAACTTTTGCCCTTGCTCGGTCGGACGAGGAGGCACGGTTCGCACCAGTAAAGGCTGGCCGAACATATTTTCCAGTTGCTTAATACGCTGAGAGACGGCGGACTGGGTAATACACAGCTTTTGAGCGGCGCGTTCAAACCCGCGTTCCCGAATGACCGCATCCAATGCTTGTAGTGTTCTGTAGTCCGGACGTTTCATTGCTGTGGCTGACTCCTCATCGTTTATTACCCGCACTATGACATAAATTTACCTTTGATACAGGTCGAAATTGGGGCAGTACGCCCGGTGTCCACAAGGACATTTCCACGGTGAATAGTCTATAATGCGCGGCATCCCATCACATCACAGGCAAAAATCATGACGCAGGATGAACTGAAAAAAGCAGTTGGCTGGGCAGCACTTCAATACGTACAGCCAGGGACCATCGTTGGTGTTGGCACCGGCTCTACCGCCGCGCATTTTATTGACGCACTGGGCACCATGAAAGGCCAGATTGAAGGCGCCGTTTCCAGCTCGGACGCGTCGACCGAAAAACTGAAAGCGTTAGGCATTCACGTGTTTGATCTCAACGAAGTCGACAGCCTGGGCGTCTATGTTGACGGTGCGGATGAGATTAACGACCACATGCAGATGATCAAAGGCGGCGGCGCGGCGCTGACCCGCGAGAAAATCATCGCCTCGGTGGCCGACAAGTTTATCTGCATCGCCGATGCGTCCAAACAGGTGGCTATTCTCGGAAAATTCCCCCTGCCGGTCGAAGTGATCCCGATGGCGCGTAGCGCGGTGGCGCGTCAACTGGTGAAGCTCGGCGGTCGCCCGGAGTATCGCCAGAATGTGATAACCGATAACGGCAACGTGATTCTGGATGTGCACGGTCTGGAAATTCTTGACGCCATTGCGTTGGAAAATGCCATCAACGCGATCCCAGGCGTGGTGACCGTGGGCCTGTTCGCCAATCGTGGCGCGGATGTGGCGCTGATCGGCACCGCTGATGGCGTTAAAACCATCGGGAAATGATCTGACGGGAGCCGCCCTGGCTCCCGTAAAAATTTTTACCAGGCGAAATTTGGTGACTTGTGTCACATTTGTCGACTGCATCTGCTTAACACGCTGCTCTGATATTCCCATCCAGCATTTTATGCTGCCATTTTCGGCTGAATGACATTTCTTCAGCACGTCGACGCAAACGTTCATATTGCCGCAATAGTTTTTTTTGATATGTTGCTTGGGTGGACGTTCGTTCACCACAACATCGATACAAGACAGACAGGGCGGGGAAATGGCTAAGGTATCACTGGAAAAAGACAAAATTAAGTTTCTGCTGGTGGAAGGCGTACATCAAAAAGCAATCGATAATCTTCGTGCAGCAGGCTACACCAACATTGAATTTCACAAAGGCGCGCTCGACGCCGATCAGCTGAAAGAGTCGATCCGTGATGCCCATTTTATCGGCCTGCGCTCCCGAACTCATCTGACGGAAGATATTATCCAGGCGGCGGAAAAGCTGGTCGCGATTGGCTGCTTCTGCATCGGCACCAACCAGGTTGACCTTAATGCGGCCGCGAAACGCGGCGTACCGGTCTTTAACGCCCCGTTCTCCAACACCCGTTCCGTGGCTGAGTTGGTGATTGGCGAGCTGCTGCTGCTGCTGCGCGGCGTGCCAGAGGCCAATGCTAAAGCGCACCGTGGCGTGTGGAACAAACTGGCGGCGGGGAGTTTTGAAGCGCGTGGTAAGAAGCTTGGGATCATCGGTTACGGCCACATTGGGACCCAGCTTGGGATCCTTGCGGAATCGCTGGGGATGCACGTCTTCTTTTACGACATCGAAAACAAGCTGCCGCTTGGCAATGCGACCCAGGTTCAGCATCTGTCTGACCTGCTGAACATGAGCGACGTGGTCAGCCTGCACGTGCCGGAAAATGCTTCCACCAAAAACATGATGGGCGCTGAAGAACTGGCGCTGATGAAGCCGGGTTCATTGTTAATCAACGCCGCTCGCGGCACCGTGGTCGACATTCCCGCGCTGTGCGATGCGCTGGCGCGGAAGCATCTGGCCGGGGCGGCAATCGACGTGTTCCCGACAGAGCCTGCAACCAACAGCGATCCGTTCACTTCGCCGCTGTGCGAGTTCGACAACGTTATCCTGACTCCGCACATTGGGGGATCCACTCAGGAAGCGCAGGAAAACATCGGACTGGAAGTGGCGGGCAAGCTGGCGAAATACTCCGACAACGGGTCAACGCTCTCGGCGGTCAACTTCCCGGAAGTCTCGCTTCCGCTGCACGGAGGGCGTCGCCTGCTGCATATCCACGAAAACCGCCCTGGCGTGCTAACGGCTATCAACCAGATTTTTGCCGAGCAGGGCGTGAACATCGCCGCACAGTATCTGCAAACGACGCCGCAAATGGGCTACGTGGTGATTGATATTGAAGCGGAAGAAGATGTGGCGGAAAAAGCGCTGCAAAGCATGAAGGCGATCCCGGGCACCATCCGCGCGCGGTTGTTGTACTGATGATTGTAAGGTAAGAGATCATCGTTTGATGCCCTCACCCCGACCCTCTCCCACGTGGAGAGGGTGCAAATACTAAAGACTTTCTCTTTCGAGAAAGTCTTGCTGTCTACCCCCACTGCCACACTTTCGAGGGTGTCACCACCGCCGGGAGCGGAACGTCCCACTTCTCTACGGGCAGTTGTTCCACCTGCTGACAATCATGCGCATAGCCCACGGGATGCACGCCGTGCTGCTGCCAGTTTTGTAGCGTCCTGTCGTAAAAGCCTCCACCCATGCCTAACCGTTGCCCCTGCGGGTCAAAGGCGACCAGCGGCGTAACCAGCACATCCAGCTGATGGAGTGGCACCACGTCACGCACATCCAACTTGGGTTCCTGAATTTTCAGACGATTGACCACCAGGTCAGAGTGCGGATGGTAATTGAGGAACAGCAGATTGCCCGGGCTGAACGGATGCAGAACCGGCAGAACCACTTTTTTACCACTGCGCCACAGTTGTTCGATCAGCGGTTGGGTATCCAGTTCGCCGTCAAACGACAGAAACAGCGCGACGGTATTGGCCATCACCACAGGGAGATACGCCAGCATTCGCGCCGCAGCGTGCTCAGCAAAAAGACGTTGTTGGTCTGGCGTAAGCGTGCGACGACGCTGCCGGATCAGTTGGCGAATTTCTTGTCTGGTTAGAGGGGCAGAAACAGATTTCATGAGTGTGGTAGAGGAAGAGGGTAGGGAATCTCCGAGATGCCGCCGCAGGCTGTAACCCTTGAACCCTTGGTTCAAGGTGAATATGTCGTCACAGTCTTAAGGCTTCTCGGACGAACCGAGCATGCTCACCAACCGTGGAGCGCCACATTCTTGTGGTATGAAATATCGGCTCAGGGGACTGGCCCGCTTGCGAACATCTCAGAGAAATTTTGTCTTCAAGGTCACTCTACCATAGTTAACCGTGAAGTGTTATTCAAACTTTGGAGCCGTCTTTTCGGTTGTGCGACCTTGATCAAGGAGTGCTTGTTCAATGGTCTGCTGGAGCATCCGAATGCGTGTCTCCATGCTGGCTGCGTAGTCACGTGTTTTCGCGCGTTCCTGGGTCAGCTCGTAGCTGATATTTAGGGCGGCGATAAAGACCAGCTGCTCAGTATTTGTGACTCTAGTGCGTTCTTTCAGATCTTGCAACCGCTGATTCAGATCGTCCGCGGCCTGATTCAGGGCATCCCTTTGTTCAGGCGGGCAATTCACTCGCAGTGAACGGCCAAAAATTTGGATATCGACGGGTTCTGCAGACATGCCACCTTCCTGCTGATTGACTGCGCTACCTCCACAGCCCGCACCGGGGCCCGCGAAGGGGCGACACTATAGCTACCCCACTGTGAACATACAAGCCCTTTTCTGGTTCACCAGGGTCCAAAGTGGTAGCATAACATGAAACTTCCCCCCAACGACGACGAATGCGCATGTCTATACAGAACGAAATGCCTGGTTACAACGATGTGAACCAGTTACTTAACCAACAGGGCGTCGGCTTAACGCCTGCCGAAATGCATGGTTTGATTAGCGGCATGCTGTGTGGTGGTAACAAAGACAGCAGCTGGCTGCCGCTGGTGCACGACCTGACCAACGAAGGCATGGCTTTCGGTCACGAGCTGGCTGAAGTGCTGCGGAAAGTCCACGCCGTCACCAGCGACACGCTGGAAGACGAAGGTTTCATGTTCCAGCTGTACATGCCGGATGGCGATGACGTCAGCGTCTTCACCCGCGCCGATGCGCTGGCAGGCTGGGTCAATCACTTCCTGCTGGGCCTGGGCGTGACGCAGCCTAAGCTTGATAAAGTGAAAGGCGAAACCGGCGAAGCCATCGACGATCTGCGTAACATTGCGCAGCTGGGCTACGACGAAGACGAAGATCAGGAAGAGCTGGAAATGTCGCTCGAAGAGATAGTGGAGTATGTGCGCGTTGCAGCCCTGCTGTGCCACGATACGTTCACTCATCAGCAGCCGACCGCGCCAGAAGTTCGTAAACCAACCTTACATTAACAATAAGAATGCTCAGGAGGGTGTCATGACTCAGCAGGAGTACCTTCAGCGTCGGCAGAAGCTGCTGGCGCAGATGCCATCAGGCAGCGCGGCGTTAATTTTTGCCGCACCGGAAGCCATACGCAGTGCCGACACGGAGTATCCGTATCGCCAGAGTAGTGACTTCACCTACTTCACCGGCTTTCATGAGCCGGAAGCGGTACTGGTGCTGATTAAAAGTGATGACACCCACAACCACAGCGTTCTGTTTAACCGCGTCCGCGACCTTACCGCTGAAATCTGGTTTGGTCGCCGCCTGGGGCAAGAAGCGGCCCCGGCGAAGCTGGGCGTCGATCGTGCGCTGGCGTTCAGCGAAATCGACGAACAGCTTTACCAGTTACTAAACGGTCTGGACGCGGTGTATCACGCCCAGGGCGAATACGCTTATGCCGACACTATCGTGTTCAACGCGCTGGATAAACTGCGCAAAGGCTCTCGTCAGAATCTGAAAGCCCCACCCACGCTGGTTGACTGGCGGCCTTTGGTGCATGAGATGCGCCTGTTCAAATCGGCAGAAGAAATTGAGGTCATGCGTCGGGCAGGAGAAATTTCCGCGTTGGCGCATACCCGCGCGATGGAAAAATGCCGTCCGGGAATGTTTGAGTATCAGCTCGAAGGGGAAATTCACCACGAGTTCAACCGCCACGGCGCGCGCTACCCGTCTTACAACACCATTGTTGGCGGCGGTGAAAACGGCTGCATTCTGCATTACACCGAAAACGAATCTGAACTGCGCGATGGCGATCTGGTGCTGATCGACGCGGGCTGTGAATACCGCAGCTACGCCGGAGACATCACCCGTACCTTCCCGGTGAATGGCAAATTCACGCCTGCGCAGCGTGAAATTTACGACATCGTGCTCGACTCGCTGGAAACGGCGCTGACGCTGTATCGTCCGGGCACCACTATGCAGGAGGTGACTGGTGAAGTGGTGCGCATCATGGTCACGGGCCTGGTGAGACTCGGCATCCTCGACGGGGAAGTCGATCAGCTGATTGCCGACAACGCCCACCGTAAGTTCTTCATGCATGGCCTCAGCCACTGGCTGGGTCTGGATGTGCATGACGTCGGTGAATATGGAGCGGATCGCTCTCGCGTGCTGGAGCCTGGGATGGTGCTCACCGTCGAGCCTGGTCTGTATATCGCGCCGGATGCTGACGTGCCGGAGCAGTATCGCGGCATTGGCATTCGTATCGAAGATGACATTGTTATCACCGAAAACGGCAATGAAAACCTCACAGCCAGCGTGGTTAAACGCGCGGATGATATTGAGGCGCTGATGGCGGCCCATAAACAATGAGCGTGATTATTGTCGGCGGTGGGATGACCGGCGCCACGCTGGCGCTGGCGATTTCGCACCTCAGCGCGGGTAAGCTTCCGGTGCATCTGGTCGAAGCCGTTGCGCCGGATTCCCGGCAGCATCCCGGGTTTGATGCCCGGGCTATCGCCCTGGCGGCTGGCACCTGTCAGCAGCTAGCGCGGGTCGGCATCTGGCAGGCTATTCGCGATTGTGCCACGGCGATTCGTACCGTCCACGTCAGCGATCGCGGTCACGCCGGGTTTGTCACTCTGGAAGCGGAAGATTATCGCCTGCCTGCCTTAGGGCAGGTGGTTGAGTTGCACGACGTCGGCCAGCGTCTGTTTGCGCTGCTGCGCAAAGCACCTGGCGTGACGCTGCATTGCCCGGCGCGCGTCGAGCGTTTTTCCCGCAGCCCTGACAGCGTCGAGGTGGTACTGGATAACGGCCAGACCCTGACCGGTAAACTGCTGGTGGCGGCGGACGGTTCGCGTTCGGCGCTCGGCGAACAGTCTGGGATTGCCTGGCAGCAGCAGCCTTATCAACAACTGGCGGTGATCGCCAATGTGACCACCGCCGTGGCGCATAACGGCCGTGCGTTCGAGCGTTTTACCGCCCACGGTCCGCTGGCGATGTTACCGATGTCCGACGGACGTTGCTCGCTGGTATGGTGCCATCCGCTGGACCAACACGACGAGGTGTTGGCCTGGTCCGACGCTCGCTTCTGCGACGAACTGCAAAAAGCCTTCGGCTGGCGGCTGGGGCGCATTACCCACGCGGGTAGTCGCAACGCATATCCGTTGTCGCTCACCACCGCCTCCCGGGCGATATCGCACCGCCTGGCGCTGGTCGGCAACGCGGCGCAAACCCTGCACCCGATTGCCGGGCAAGGTTTTAATCTCGGTCTGCGCGACGTAATGTCGCTGGCGGAAATGCTGGCTCAGGCGAGCGATCCGGGCGAGTACGCGTTGTTAAGTCAGTATCAGCAGCGCAGAGAAAACGATAAAAATGCGACCATCGGCGTGACCGACGGTCTGGTGCATCTGTTCGCCAATCGCTGGGCGCCGCTGGTGGCCGGGCGAAACGTTGGGCTGATGGCGATGGAATTATTCACCCCGGCGCGTGACGCGCTGGCGTTGCGTACCCTGGGTCAGGTAGCGAGATAAGGATGAACAACGTGCAAAGTGTAGATATCGCTATTGTCGGTGGTGGAATGGTTGGCCTGGCCGTAGCCTGTGGCTTACAGGGCAGCGGCCTGCGCGTGGCGGTGATTGAGTCGCATCAGCCGCAACAGGTTGAGGCCGATGCCGCGCCGCAGCTTCGCGTCTCGGCGATCAACGCCGCCAGCGAAAAACTGCTGTCGCGCCTTGATGTCTGGAATGACATCACTGCCGAACGTGCGAGCCGCTATCACGGAATGGAAGTATGGGATAAAGACAGTTTCGGTCGCATCGCCTTTGATGATGAAAGCCTCGGCTACAGCCATCTCGGGCATATCATCGAAAACGGGGTAATTCACCACGCGTTATGGCGAAAAGCGCAGCGCAGCAAAGACATCACCCTGATGGCACCCGCCGAACTGGCGCAGGTAGCCTGGGGCGAAAATGAAGCCTTCCTGACGCTGAAAGATGGCAACATGCTGACGGCGCGACTGGTTATCGGGGCCGATGGGGCGAACTCCTGGTTGCGCAACAAGGCCGATATTCCGTTGACCTCCTGGGATTATCGTCATCATGCGCTGGTGGCGACCATTCGCACCACCGAGCCACATCAGGCGATTGCGCGCCAGGTCTTTCATGGCGAAGGCATCCTGGCCTTCCTGCCGCTGAGTGACCCGCATTTGTGCTCCATCGTCTGGTCACTGCCGCCGGATGACGCGGCGAAGATGCAGCAGGCCGACGGCGCGGCGTTCAATCAGGCGCTGAATGTAGCCTTTGATAATCGTCTGGGCCTGTGCGAAGTGGAAAGCGAACGCCAGGCATTCCCGTTGACCGGACGCTATGCTCGTCAGTTTGCCGCGCATCGTCTGGCGCTGGTCGGCGATGCGGCACACACCATTCATCCGCTGGCCGGGCAGGGTGTAAACCTGGGCTTTATGGATGCCGCCGAGCTTATCGATGAGATCCGTCGCCTGCATACGCAGGGTAAAGATTTCGGGCAGCACTTCTATCTGCGTCGCTATGAGCGCAGCCGTAAACACAGCGCTGCGCTGATGCTGGCAGGAATGCAGGGTTTCCGCGAACTGTTTGCGGGCGTCAATCCCGCCAAGAAATTGCTGCGCGACATTGGCCTCAAACTGGCCGATACGCTGCCGGGCGTTAAACCGCAATTGATTCGTCAGGCGATGGGGCTGAACGATCTCCCCGCCTGGTTACGTTAACGCGATCACACTTCTCAACCCGGCGGGCGCGTCGGGTTTTCTCCCCTCATTTGAAATAATCTAATTTCACCCCTTTTTTCGCATTAGTTTTATTAATGCCACAAAAATTCCCCTACGAAAAATCCGCCCAATTATCCGCACGAAATGTCATCTTGAACTAAATATTTCACCAGAATGTTAATTTTATGTGGCATTAGTCGCAGAAAGGCAGTCGATCGTTCTGTAGAGTTTTTGGCTCATTTTGGTCATAAGCTAATCTGATGGTTCGCTTTGCCTTATGGTTTACCGCGGTTTTCGGTGGTAACGTCAGACCAAAGAGAACGTTTGCGTCGGTGCCCGGAGCTGTGTCGACGCTGGGCTTTGTGGCTGAATTTGTGTCCACAAAGCAGCCGGTAGCCCCGCTTACTCAACGAGGACAAGATGGCTCAACAGACGCCTTTGTATGAACAACACACGCTGTGTGGCGCACGCATGGTGGACTTCCATGGCTGGATGATGCCGCTGCATTACGGCTCGCAAATTGATGAGCACCACGCGGTCCGTACCGGCGCGGGGATGTTCGATGTGTCACACATGACTATCGTCGATCTGCGCGGCAGTCGGACCCGCGAATTCCTGCGTTATCTACTGGCCAACGATGTAGCCAAATTGACGAAACCCGGCAAAGCGCTCTACACCGGGATGCTCAACGCCTCCGCTGGGGTCATTGATGACCTGATTGTTTATTTCCTCTCCGAAGACTATTTCCGTCTCGTCGTTAACTCTGCCACCCGTGAAAAAGATCTGGCCTGGATTAGCGAACACGCTGAGCCGTACGGCATCGACATCACCGTGCGTGACGATCTGGCGCTGATTGCGGTGCAGGGGCCTGACGCGCAGGCCAAAGCCGCCAGCCTGTTCAACGACGAACAGCGCAACGCCGTCGAAGGCATGAAACCGTTCTTCGGCGTTCAGGCTGGGGATTTGTTTGTCGCCACCACCGGCTATACCGGCGAAGCAGGTTATGAAATCGCGCTGCCGAATGAGAAAGCAGCAGACTTCTGGCATGCGCTGGTGGAATCCGGTGTCAAGCCTTGTGGCCTGGGCGCCCGCGATACGCTGCGTCTGGAAGCAGGCATGAACCTGTACGGTCAGGAGATGGACGAAGGCGTTTCCCCACTGGCAGCCAACATGGGCTGGACCATCGCCTGGGAACCGACTGACCGTGACTTCATCGGCCGCGAAGCGCTGGAAGCCCAGCGTGAGCACGGCACCGAGCAGCTGGTTGGCCTGGTGATGACCGAGAAAGGCGTACTGCGCGGCGAACTGCCGGTGCGTTTTAGCGACGTGCAGGGCAATCAACACGAAGGCGTTATCACCAGCGGCACCTTCTCGCCGACGCTGGGCTACAGCATTGCGCTGGCTCGCGTCCCTGCGGGTATTGGCGATACGGCGGTGGTACAAATCCGCAACCGTGAAATGCCGGTTAAGGTGACCAAACCTGTTTTTGTACGCGCCGGCAAAGCCGTCGTGTAATCGATTATTTTTTCTGGAGAAATGTGAATGAGCAATGTACCTGCAGAACTGAAATACAGCAAAGAACACGAATGGTTGCGTAAAGAAGCCGACGGTTCTTACACCGTAGGCATCACCGAGCACGCACAGGAACTGCTGGGCGACATGGTGTTTGTCGATCTGCCTGATGTGGGCAAAACCGTTGCTGCCGGTGACGACTGTGCGGTTGCCGAGTCGGTAAAAGCGGCGTCCGATATTTACGCGCCAATCAGCGGAGAAATCGTTGCCGTGAACGACGCGCTGAGTGACTCCCCGGAGCTGGTCAACAGCGAGCCATACAGCGAAGGCTGGATCTTTAAAATCAAAGCCAGCGACGAAGCTGAAGTCGCCGCCCTGCTCGATGCCACTGCGTACGAAGCCCTGCTAGACGATTAAAACTGTGCCGGATGGCACTGCGTTTATCCGGCCTACGGTTGGAAGTGTAGGCCCGGTAAGCGACTGCGCCACCGGGCATGTTAGTTAAGACATTATCGATTCACTGCACGTTTCAGGAACCCTCGCTCATGACACAGACCTTAAGCCAGCTTGAACATCGCGGCGCTTTCATTGAACGCCATATTGGCCCGGATGCGGCACAGCAGCAGGAAATGCTGAATACCGTTGGCGCAGAGTCGTTAGACGCGCTGACCGGCCAGATTGTGCCACAGGATATTCAGCTCGCGACGCCACCGCAGGTCGGTGAGGCCACCACAGAATTCGCCGCGCTGGCGGAGCTGAAAGCCATTGCCAGCCGCAACAAGCGCTTTAAGTCTTACATCGGCATGGGCTACACCGCGGTGCAGCTGCCGCCGGTTATCCTGCGCAACATGCTGGAAAATCCAGGCTGGTACACCGCTTACACGCCGTATCAGCCAGAAGTGTCTCAAGGGCGCCTGGAAGCGCTGCTGAATTACCAGACCGTCACGCTGGACCTGACCGGACTGGATATTGCCTCTGCATCCCTGCTCGACGAAGCGACGGCGGCGGCGGAAGCGATGGCGATGGCCAAACGCGTCAGCAAACTGAAAAATGCTAACCGCTTCTTCGTGGCGGCGGATGTGCATCCGCAGACCCTGGACGTGGTGCGTACCCGTGCGGAAACGTTTGGTTTTGATGTGATTGTCGATGACGCAGAAAAAGCACTCGACCATCAGGATGTGTTCGGCGTGCTGTTGCAGCAGGTCGGCACCACCGGGGAAGTGCATGACTACAGCCCGCTGATTGCAGAACTGAAAGCGCGCAAAGTGATTGTTAGCGTTGCCGCCGATTTTATGGCGCTGGTGCTGCTGACCGCCCCGGGTAAACAGGGCGCAGACATCGTGTTTGGCTCGGCTCAACGCTTCGGTGTTCCGATGGGCTACGGCGGCCCGCACGCGGCCTTCTTCGCGGCAAAAGACGAATTCAAACGCTCCATGCCTGGCCGTATTATTGGCGTATCAAAAGATGCCGCCGGTAACACCGCCCTGCGCATGGCGATGCAGACCCGCGAGCAGCATATCCGCCGCGAGAAAGCGAACTCCAACATCTGTACCTCTCAGGTACTGCTGGCGAATATTGCCAGTTTGTACGCCGTATTCCATGGTCCGGCGGGCCTGAAACGTATCGCCGGGCGTATTCATCGCCTGACGGATATTCTGGCGAGCGGCCTGAAACAGAAAGGTCTGAAGCTGCGTCACGACCATTTCTTCGACACCCTGTGTGTGGAAGTGGAAGACAAAGCCGTGGTGCTGGCACGTGCCGAAGCTGCGGAAATCAACCTGCGTAGCGATATTCATCATGCGGTGGGTATCACCCTGGATGAAACCACTACCCGTGAAGATGTGCTGGCGCTGTTAACCGTTATCGCCGGTGACCATCATGGGCTGGATATCGACAGCCTGGACAAAGACGTGGCGCACGACAGCCGTTCGATTCCCCAGGCGATGCTGCGTGAAGACGATATTCTGACTCATCCGGTGTTTAACCGCTATCACAGCGAAACCGAGATGATGCGCTACATGCACTCGCTGGAGCGTAAAGACCTGGCGCTGAATCAGGCGATGATCCCGCTGGGATCTTGCACCATGAAGCTTAACGCGGCGGCCGAGATGATCCCGATTACCTGGCCGGAATTCAGCGAGCTGCACCCGTTCTGCCCGGCGGATCAGGCCGAAGGCTACCACCAGATGATCAACCAGCTATCTGACTGGCTGGTGAAACTGACTGGTTACGATGCACTCTGTATGCAGCCAAACTCTGGCGCACAGGGTGAATACGCGGGTCTGCTGGCCATTCGTCACTATCATGAAAGCCGCAATGAAGGGCATCGTGATATCTGTCTGATCCCAAGCTCTGCGCACGGCACCAACCCGGCTTCTGCTCAGATGGCGGGCATGCAGGTGGTCGTGGTGGCTTGTGACAAACAGGGCAACATCGATCTCGCCGATCTGCGTGAGAAAGCTGAACAGACGGGAGCGAATCTCTCCTGCATCATGGTGACCTACCCGTCCACCCACGGCGTGTACGAAGAAACCATCCGTGAAGTGTGCGAGATCGTGCATCAGTTTGGCGGCCAGGTGTATCTCGATGGCGCGAACATGAACGCTCAGGTCGGCATCACTTCGCCGGGCTTTATCGGCGCGGACGTGTCGCACCTCAACCTGCACAAAACCTTCTGTATTCCACACGGCGGTGGCGGCCCGGGCATGGGTCCCATTGGTGTGAAAGCGCATCTGGCCCCGTTTGTACCGGGTCACAGCGTGGTGCAAATCGAAGGGATGTTGACCCGTCAGGGCGCAGTATCGGCGGCCCCGTTTGGCAGCGCCTCTATTCTGCCAATCAGCTGGATGTACATTCGCATGATGGGTGCGCAGGGTCTGAAGCGTGCCAGCCAGGTGGCTATTCTGAACGCCAACTACATTGCCACCCGTTTGCAGGATGCGTATCCGGTGCTGTACACCGGGCGCGATGGCCGCGTGGCGCACGAATGTATCCTCGATATTCGTCCGCTGAAAGAAGAGACCGGTATCAGCGAACTGGATATCGCTAAGCGTCTGATCGACTACGGATTCCACGCACCAACCATGTCATTCCCGGTAGCGGGCACGCTGATGGTTGAACCAACCGAATCTGAAAGCAAAGTCGAACTCGACCGCTTTATCGACGCCATGCTGGCTATCCGCAATGAAATCAGTCGCGTTCAGCAGGGCGAATGGCCACTGGAAGATAACCCACTGGTGAACGCCCCGCACACCCAGAACGAGCTGGTGGCGGAGTGGAACCACGGCTATAGCCGCGAAGTGGCGGTCTTCCCGGCAGGTATGGCGAACAAGTACTGGCCGACGGTGAAGCGTCTGGATGACGTGTACGGTGACCGCAACCTGTTCTGCGCCTGTGTGCCGATGAGCGAATATCAGTAATTCGCTGAGTACTCTATCTTTTAAGGGCGCTTCGGCGCCCTTTCTTTTGGGAGAAGACAATGGCAATAGCACTGGTTACCGGCGCGAGCCGGGGAATTGGCAGGGCGACGGCGATTCTGCTGGCGCAAGCGGGTTACACCGTGGCGGTAAATTATCACCACAACATTAAAGCCGCCACGCAGGTGGTCAACGCGATTACCGAGAGCGGCGGCAAGGCCTTTGCCGTGAGAGCGGACATCAGCGATGAAGCGCAGGTGATGGCGATGTTTGAGGCGCTCGACAGGGAAGGCGAGCCGCTGACCGCCCTGGTAAACAACGCCGGGATTTTGTTCCAGCAAAGCACCATTGAGAACTTAACCGCCGAACGGATTAATCACGTTCTGTCGACCAACGTCACCGGGTATTTCCTCTGCTGTCGCGAGGCGGTCAAACGGATGGCGCATTGTCATGGCGGAAAAGGCGGGGCCATTGTGAACATCTCTTCCGCGGCAGCGCGGCTGGGCGCGCCGTTTGAATATGTTGACTACGCCGCATCAAAAGGGGCGGTGGACACGCTCACCACCGGGCTGGCGCTGGAAGTGGCGGCACAGGGCATTCGCGTCAACGGCGTGCGTCCGGGCCTGATTTATACCGAGATGCATGCCTCCGGGGGCGAGCCGGGCCGGGTCGATCGCGTGAAAGCAATGCTGCCGATGCAGCGCGGCGGGCAACCGGAAGAAGTCGCGCAGGCGATTGCCTGGCTACTGAGTGAAAAGGCGTCGTACGTGACCGGGAGTTTTATGGATATCGCGGGCGGGAGATAGTTTCCCCTCACCCCGACCCTCTCCCCTTTGGGGAGAGGGCTAGGGTGAGGGGTGTTTCTCAGAGATTTTCGCCGTTGCTGGCGATCACTTCTTTATACCAGGTGAAGCTCTTCTTGCGTGAACGCGACATATCCCCGGTGCCGTCGTCATGCTTGTTCACGTAGATAAAGCCGTAGCGCTTGCTGTACTGGCCGGTGGTGAAGGACACACAGTCGATACAGCCCCACGGGGTATAGCCCATCAACTCCACTCCGTCGTGGGTGACCGCTTTCATCATTTCTTCGACGTGCGCGCGCAGGTAGTCAATGCGATAGTCGTCGTTAATGCTGCCGTCGTCTTCCACTTTGTCATACGCGCCAAAGCCGTTTTCGACGATGAACAGCGGCTTCTGATAGCGCTCGTACAGTTCGCACATCGCATACCGCAGGCCAACCGGGTCAATCTGCCAGCCCCAGTCGGAGGCTTTTACATGCGGGTTCGGCACGCTACCTTCGAAGCCGGAGATTGCATCCCCGCTGCCGCCTTCGGCTTTCACGGCGTTGGTCATATAGTAGCTGAAGCCCAGATAATCACAGGTGCCTTCCCGCAGGATTTCTGCGTCGCCGTCTTCCATCGCAATGCTGAACCCGCGACGTTCCCACTCGTTAAGCACATAGGTCGGGTAGTAGCCGCGCAGCTGCACATCGGTGAAGACATAACGTTCGCGCATCGACTCCTGGGCAAACATCATATCTTCCGGTTTGCAGGAGAACGGATACAGCGGCACCATTGCCAGCATACAGCCGACCTGCATTTGCGCATTAATGCGACGCGCCGCTTTCACCGCCAGCGCGCTGGCGACGAACTGGTGGTGCAGCACCTGATACATCACTTCTTCCGGGTTGTCGTGTTCGGTGTACACCACGCCAGAGCAGCAATATCCGAACAGCGGCGCACGCCAGTTGCGCTGGTTATTGATTTCGTTGAAGGTCATCCAGTATTTGACTTTGTGCTTGTAACGCTCAAAGACCACTTCGGCAAATCGCACAAAGAAATCAACGACTTTACGATTAGTCCAGCCGCCGTATTCCTGTACCAGATGCAGCGGCATTTCGAAGTGGGAGAGGGTGATAACCGGTTCGATGTTGTACTTGAGCAGTTCATCGAACATCTCGTCGTAGAATTTCAGGCCTTCTTCATTCGGCTGGGTTTCGTCGCCTTTCGGGAAGATCCGCGTCCAGGCAATTGAGGTCCGGAAACATTTGAAGCCCATTTCCGCAAACAGCTTAATGTCTTCTTTGTAGTGGCTGTAGAAGTCGACGGCTTCGTGATTCGGATAGTATTTGCCGGGTTCAACCTGCTGGGTTATCTCACGCGGAACGCCGTGTGCGCCCCCGGTCAGCACATCGCAAATGCTCGGGCCTTTGCCGCCTTTGTTCCAGCCGCCTTCAACCTGATGTGCGGCGACCGCGCCGCCCCATAAAAAGTCTTTTGGTAAGGTTAATTTTTTCATCGTGCTCGTTCCCATGATATTGCTGATTGGGATCGAGTCTAACAAAGGGGAAATAAATGTCACGATATAACAAAATCACCTAAGGGTAATTTGTTACATCGGAAAAACAGCCTGTTTTTTTACGCCAGTTTTTTCGCCAGTTTACGCCCGAGGGTTTCGAGAATATAAATCACCGGGATCTGGGTCGTAATATCGTAGACGCCACCGATACGAATCGGCGAAATATGCCAGGAGAGGTTAAAGTCAGCCAGTTTCGCCAGACGCGAGTGTTCGTGGCTGGTAATCGACAGCACCTTACAGCGGTGAAGGCTGAACTGCCCGGCGAAACGCAGGATCTCCTCCGTCTCACCTGAGACAGAAAGGACAATCGCTAACGCGTTTCTGGCCATATCATTGGTGACCGGAAAATAAGGGTCGTCAATGTGATTACTGAATTTACCGACATTGGAAAAGAATCGCGCACCATATTTAGCTAATGCCCCGGAGGTGCCTGCGCCGACAAAAATAATGCGTTCCGAGGCTAAAATAATATCCACGGCGTCATCAAGCAGTTTATCGAACTCGTCGTTATTGACGCTTTTGAAAAAGCTGATAATTTCACTGGCGGCAAAATTACTTTGCTGCGGCTCATTCTGTTCCAGATACAGCTTAAAGCGCACGCGAAACTCTGAATAGCCTTCGCAGTTCAGCTTCCGGCAAAATCGCAGTACCGTGGTGGTCGACACGCCCGCCGCGTCGGCCAATTCGCGAATGGTCATATACATGACTTTGTCACGGTTTTTAATGACATACTGATAGACCATCATCTCAAGATTGTTGAGACTTGCGATGGCGGCGTGGGAGAACAGACTCACGTTGGCAGGCACTCATCAGACAAATTCAATACAGGAATCATAACATGGCCCCGAACGACATCACTTTTTTTCAACGCTTTCAGGAAGACATTCTGGCCGGACGTAAAACCATCACTCTTCGTGATGCCAGTGAATCACACTTCAAAACCGGAGACGTATTGCGCGTTGGGCGCTTCGAGGACGACGGCTATTTCTGTACCCTTCGCGTGACCGCCACCTCGCAAGTGACCCTGGAGACCCTGACGCAGCAGCATGCCGATCAGGAAAACATGACCCTGCCTGAACTGAAAGCGGTGATCGCTGAAATCTATCCGGGACAGCAGCAGTTTTACGTCATTGAATTTGAGCGTGTTTAATTTTAGGAAACATCTGTACGGTGGGATTTAGCGTTAAGTTAATGATAGTAATGTGATTATAGATTGGCCTGTTTTTATTTTAGCGAACAGGTGTTCACTGGAATCATTCTCAGTTAGGCTAGGGAAGCATTAACGTCTTTTTCCTTCCGGAGTTCACATATGGTTAGCAAACCATTAATTAAGCACGGTTATTCATTGGCAGAGGAAATTGCCAACAGCATCAGCCACGGTATCGGGCTGGTGTTTGGCATTGTCGGTCTGGTACTGCTGCTGGTGCAGGCAGTCGATTCCAATGCCAGCGCCACGGCAATCACCAGCTACAGCCTTTACGGCGGCAGCATGATCCTGCTGTTTCTCGCTTCTACCCTCTATCACGCGGTGCCGCACCAGCGGGCCAAGCTGTGGCTGAAGAAATTCGACCACTGCGCCATCTATTTGCTGATAGCCGGGACCTACACGCCTTTTTTGCTGGTGGGGCTAGATTCAACGCTGGCGCGCGGATTAATGATCGTTATCTGGAGCCTGGCGCTGCTGGGGATCCTGTTCAAGCTGACGATTGCGCATCGCTTTAAGGTGTTGTCGCTGGTGACCTATCTGCTGATGGGCTGGCTGTCGCTGATTGTGGTGTATCAACTGGCGATGAAGCTTTCTGTCGGCGGAGTGACATTGCTGGCGGCGGGCGGGGTGATTTATTCCCTCGGGGTGATTTTCTACGTCTGTAAGCGTATTCCTTATAACCACGCTATCTGGCATGGCTTCGTGCTCGGCGGCAGCGTCTGCCATTTCCTGGCGATTTATCTCTACGTCGGGCAGCTGTAAGGGATTACAGGCGAAAAAAAACCTGATCGTCAGCCGTATACGGACCAACGATCAGGCGGTCAATGACCATTAACAACACCAGGGGATAATGCCAACCGCCGACGGGCAGAAGGCATTAATTCTTTAAAAATAACTATTAAGACAGAGGGTTAACGGTTAATTCAGGCGATAAGCCAAATGCTCAATCTCCACTTCTTGTTCCTCGCTCAGTGAACTGAGCACATAATCCAGCGCGTTATGCACACCCCAGATATCGATGTAGTCATACTTCTCCTCCGCAGAGAGTTTCTGCGCATGGCGTTCGCGCAGTTGCGCGTAGTCGTACCACTGGCGCACGCTGCCGAAGCGGTGATGCCAGTCGTGACACACCAGTGACCCCTGCACAATCAGCATCCGGCTTGGCAAGTGGACAAACAGATGCATGGCGGCCCATTTGCCCCAGCGGCCCCATTGTTTAACGCTGAAATCCGGCGGGCATGCCGACCCACAGAAGCGTGCCAGGCAGTTATTGATGTGGCTGTCGCGGACCGATTCGCCCTCTTTACGCACCAGCCAGACGTGTTCGGTTATCAGGTGCATCAGCGAAGCCATCTGGTACAGCACCACGAAAGGCAGCACCAGGATTAACACCGTTCCCGCCACGCCAAGCAAATAACTCACGCAGCCGAGGGTCGCCAGCCACGCCAGGGTCATCATCAGCCGGTAAAACGGCACCCCAATCAGATTGGATTTAAGCCGACCGTAGAAGAAGACCAAATGGAATTTTGGGCTCAGCAGGGTCAGGATCAGCTGGGTGTACAGCGCCGATTTCTTTTTGCCCGGCGTAAAGCCAAGCTGATAAATGGCGGCGAGATCCTTATCATCAAAGGTCGAAAATTCGCGGCCGTGATGCTCGTAAACGTGAAACTGGCGATAGGATTCATACGGCTGAACAATAAACAGCGTCGACAGAATTTCGCACAGGACTTTATTCACCGTTTGCGATTTATACAGATGCCCGTGCACGCCATGGTGAATAATGGTGGCGACAATGTAACGTGCTCCCGACGTCGCAAAGAGTGCGCCAATCAACCAACACAGGAGTTGCAGCGCAGTATTTTGGAGGGAGAAAACTGACAGCGCGGTTAGCGCCACACCCACTACCACCCAGCTCAGCGACCACAATACTCTTTCGGTGGAATTGCTTTGCCATAACGGTTTGCGCTCTGGCAGTTCTTTTCCGGTAAGCCACGTCCATACTCCCTGAAAAGGCAGGATTTCATATGACCGCCTTATTTCCGTTGACTGGTGATATCCTTTTACTGGACGACGCATAATCGCTCCTGTTGAGACTTACTGAAGAAAATGGTTAATGAGATAAAACACCGCGAGGCTCAATAAAACCGCGCTGACAATATTCCGGATAACCAGCGCAATCACCACGCTGATGGCTGCCCCCAGAAAATAGGGATTCAGCGGGAATTCCCGAATGACGCCATGGTCCATTAAAATAATCGGGCCGCAAATAGCAGTCAGCAAACAAGGTGCCGAATATTTCAGTGCTTTATTAATCAGGCCCGGTATTTTCAGCGGAACGTTAGGCTCAAGAAAAACGTAGCGATTAAAAAAGACAATGGCGGCCAGGGTCAGAATTAAAAACCAACTCATTTACTTCTCCTTGAGGATGCCAGAGATAACCACCGAACAGAACATGCCGCCCAGACCCGCCAGCACAATCGCGCCTTCGAACTGGTAGTAGCTCAGCACCATCGACAGAACCAGTGAAATCACTACCCCCGCCAGGGTGCTCAATTTCTTCACCATCGGCACGACAATGGTAATAAAGGTGGCGACGATGGAATAATCCAGATGGTATTCATCAAGATTCGGCACCGACGAGGCCATAATAATCCCCATGAAACTGAAAATATTCCATGAAAGATAAAATGTCAGCCCGGCGCCAATCATATAACCCGGGGTTAATTCCGTGCGTTTATCCTTCGTTTCGCTGAGGGCGAATAATTCATCGGTGAGTAAAAAACCAATGGGCAGACGTAATTTGGTTTTCAGGCAGGAGACAAATTCCCGCAGCGTCAGGCCATAAATAAAGTGCTGTGAGGTTATAAAAAACACCGACACAATAATTGTTAATACGCTGGCCCCGGTCATGGTCATCCCCAGCGTCACCAGCTGTGCGGCACCGGCGAAAATGATGGCGGACATGCCGATGCTCTGCCAGAACGTCAGCCCGGCCTGAATGGCCATCGAACCGGCGAGGATCCCCCACGGAATAACCGACACGCAGAGTGGTAGCATTTCAATAGCACCACGCATGAACGATGAACGCGACGAGGTTTGCAGCTCTTCATACGAGCTGGATTCAACAATGGCTTTTCTCATGGGGACGTTAACTGGTGTCAGGACATGCCGTTAACGCTATATGACCCACAGGATAGAGTATTGAACGTTATTGCTTATAGCCGTCATACTTCAAGCCGCATCTTTGTTGGCCGCGTTCGCGCACCCGAATCACTGACTCATGTAAGCTCATCGGGATGATCTGCCTTGCCACCTCAATGCAACTCGAATTATTTTGGCTATACAGAATCAGGCCTTGAGGAATTCCCCCGGCGTCAGGCCGATAGAGTTTTTGAAATGGCGATGGAAATGACTTTGGTCAGTGAAGCCGCAGATAATGGAGGTATCGAGGATGGTTAAGCCCTGGCGCAGCAGGGTGCGGGCTTTACGCAGCCGGGCCTGAACCAGATACGCATGCGGCGTCATGCCGGTGACCGCTTTGAATTGCCTGAGAAAATGCCAATGGCTGAGCCCGGCCAGTTCGGCTAAGCGGGTCAGGGTATGGTCTTCCTCCGGGCAACTGTCGATGAAATCTTTCGCCCGCAAAATACGTTGAGTGGCGGCAGGCAGCTCAAGCGGAGCCTTTCGCGTGCGGCTATAGCGAACGCTCAGCAGCGTCAGAGAGGAGAGCAACAGCGTCTCTTTCAGTAGGTTATTGCCTTCTTTGTCGAGCATGCTGAAAGTCAGCAACAGCTGTTCTGAAAGTCCGGGATCGTGGATCACGGCATCAGGAAACCACGGTATAAAATCTTTACCGTCCGGCACCTGACGGAGAATATTGTTCAGCATATCCGGGTGAGGATAGATGGCGCGATAGGCCCAGCCATGCTCCAGTTCCGAACTGCCGGTATGCACGTCATCCGCGTTGACGATGATGATATCGCCGCGCGGCGCAACGTGTTCAGCACCAGAACGGTAAAAGCGTTGGGCACCCTGATCGATAACACCAATGCAGAAGGTGTCATGCACATGGCGGGCAAAACGCTGTTTGTAATAGCGCGCCTGCAGCATGTCGATGCCGCCCAGAGCGTCGATGCGATGGAAGTGGGTTTGTTCTTTGATGTTCAACTTCATGTCACCCCTCCGCATTGGCTTTGTATAAAATTGCTGTCGCCGGGGGAATTAATCCGGCGACAGGTCAGTCAGACGTCTTCGAGTGAGTATGGCAGAGGTTCAATGCGCAGCGAGCCGGAATCCTCACGCACGCGGAAGACGCTGTCGGGCTCCATATCGTTGTTCATGACCACCTGAACACGCACGCTGCCGTCATCCAACTGCACAGCAGCCAGAACCGTACCGGTGCGACGCCAGTTCTCACCCATTTGCATTTCCAGGTCTTCACCCGCTTCCGGTACGCGGCTGGCACTGCCTGCCAACGACCATAGCGCGCGTTTGTTGGCTCCGCGGAATTTCGCGCGCGCCACCATTTCCTGGCCGGTATAGCAGCCTTTCTTAAAGCTGATGCCGCCCAGTGCCTGAATATTGGTCGCCTGTGGAATAAACTGCGCGCTGTTAACGGTGTCGATTACCGGTAAACCCGCCTCAATATTGAGGGCCAGCCACTGCTGGCTGTTATTCAGTGCTGCTTCGCCACGCAATGCGTCGGTGACGCGTTGGGCGGTTTCTTCACTGACGACCAGTAAGAAACGCTCGGCAGGGTGTTCCAGCCACAGCAGGGCGCTGTCGCCGTCGCGAACAACCTGATTCTCGCCGTCAGGCAGGGTGGAAAAAACGTTCGCCAGTGCGGCACGGGCCTGGAAACCGGCCACGCCCAGCAGCACACGAGTGTCGTCAGCGGCAATGGTGACCTTCGAGAATACCGCGTATTTTTTGAGTTCGGTCAGCTGTAAATCGCGCAGGCTACGACGCTCAATCCAGGCAAAACCTTCCGGCTCGCGGAACAGACGCAGATTGCTCCACATTTTGCCTTTGGCATCACAGTGCGCCACCAGTAAATGCTGGTGCTCAGTCATTTGCGCGACATCCGCCGTCACCTGGCCTTGCAGATAACTTTCGCCGTCTTTGCCGGTAATGGTCGCCAGCGCCCAGTCATCGAGGGTCATCAGCGTTAACGGCAGACGTGCAGAAGAAGAGGGCTGACGCGGAGGAAAAGGAGTAAAAGCCATAGTCATATCCTGAATAGCTTAACGCAACGTTAATGACTAATGGTAAAAGAGCTATTGCGCATTGCAAGCGCTTTCCGAAGCCCATTTGTGCCATTATTCTGTTTTACGGCGCGGCGCGGAAAATAATGTAACACCCTGCAGTTCGTGAGGTATTTCTCTGAAACCGCGCCGCATTAAACAATATTCCTGTAAAGTAAGTGAATAAAACGCGTTAAACTACTCTGTATCGATATTCAGGAAGGACAACATGGACATCAACAATAAAGCCAGAATCCATTGGGCATGCCGTCGGGGAATGCGCGAGCTCGATATTTCCATCATGCCGTTTTTTGAGTATGAGTACGACACGCTGAGCGACAGCGATAAAGCGCTGTTTATTCGCCTTCTGGAAAGTGATGACCCGGATCTGTTTAACTGGCTGATGAATCACGGCAAGCCTGCGGATGCGGAACTGCAACGGATGGTGCAACTTATTCAAACACGGAATCGGGAACGTGGTCCTGTGGCAATCTGATTTACGCGTCTCATGGCGCGCGCAGTGGGTCTCTTTATTACTCCACGGTCTGGTGGCGGGTTTTATCTTGCTGATGCCCTGGCCGCTAAACTACACCCCGTTATGGCTCCTGTTGCTGTCGCTGGTGGTGTTTGACTGCGTGCGCAGCCAGCGGCGAATTAACAGCTGTCAGGGGGAGATAAAACTGCTGATGGATTCCCGTCTGCGCTGGCAAAACCAGGAGTGGGATCTGCTCGGCACGCCCTGGGTGCTGAATAGCGGCATGATGCTGCGCCTGCGTCGGGTTGGTGGTCGTAAGAAAACGCACCTGTGGCTGGCGGCAGACAGCATGGATTCGGGGGAGTGGCGGGATTTGCGCCGGACGATTTTACAACAGCCAGCGCAACAGTAACGATAACGTCAGGAGAATTGTTCGGCCATTTCGCCGAGGATCTGTTCGCACCAGCTTTGCAGGCGCTCGTCGCTGAGGTCGTATTGATTGGTCTCATCCAGCGCCAGGCCGACAAACAGTTGGCCATCGGCAATGACCGGTTTCGGGCTGGTGAACTCATAGCCTTCCGTCGGCCAGTAGCCGATGAACTTCACGGCTTTGGTGGCGAGCTTGTCATGCAGCATACCCAGGGCGTCGAGGAACCACTCGCCGTAGCCTAACTGGTCACCCATGCCGTAAAGCGCCACGATTTTACCGTCCAGTTTCAGGTTATCCAGCTGTTCCCAGACCGCTTCCCAGTCTTCCTGAATCTCACCAAAATCCCAGGTGGGAATGCCGAGGATAAGCACGTCATACTGCTCCATCAGTGCCGGGGAATCATCTTTCAGATTATGCAACGTCACCAGCTCTGCGCCGATTATGTCGCGGATCTTCTCCGCCGCCATTTCGGTGTAACAGGTACTGGAACCGTAAAACAGTCCAATTTTCATCGCGAAAACTCTCAGTGCTTGCTATGTCTTCGCGCTAGTGTATCAGAAAGGTGCCACCTTAAGGCATAATGAGGCTGAATGCCGCTTCCAGGAGGCTGATGTGGAAAAGGATCTCGCACAAATCGAACATTTTCTCGATGCGCTTTGGCTGGAGAAAAATCTCGCTGAGAACACGCTCAGCGCCTATCGACGCGATTTAACCATGGTGGTCGAATGGCTGCATAAGCACGGCCTGTCGAGCGAAACCGTGCAGGGTTCGGACCTGCAACAGCTGCTGGCGGAGCGTGTCGAAGGCGGCTACAAGGCTACCAGTTCGGCGCGTTTGCTGAGTGCGATGCGTCGCTTTTTTCAGCATCTGTACCGGGAAAAACTGCGCCCCGACGATCCCAGCGCCCTGTTGGCCTCCCCGAAGCTGCCGCAGCGTTTGCCGAAAGATCTGAGCGAGGCGCAGGTCAGTCGCCTGCTCCAGGCACCGGTGGTCGATATTCCATTGGAATTGCGCGATAAAGCGATGCTGGAAGTGCTGTACGCCACCGGACTTCGTGTGACGGAGTTAGTTGGGCTGACGATGAGTGATATCAGCCTGCGACAGGGCGTGGTGCGGGTCATTGGCAAGGGCAATAAAGAACGGCTAGTCCCGCTTGGCGAAGAGGCGGTGTACTGGCTGGAGAACTACCTCGAACACGGTCGCCCCTGGTTGTTAAACGGGATATCCATTGATGTGCTGTTTCCCAGCCAGCGCGCGCAGCAGATGACGCGCCAGACCTTCTGGCACCGTATTAAACACTATGCGGTGCTGGCGGGAATCGACAGTGAAAAACTGTCCCCGCACGTGCTGCGCCATGCGTTTGCCACCCATCTGCTCAACCACGGCGCAGACTTGCGCGTGGTGCAGATGCTGCTTGGGCATAGCGACCTGTCGACCACTCAAATTTACACGCACGTCGCCACCGAGCGGCTGCGGCAACTTCATCAACAGCATCACCCTCGAGCGTGAGCTGATAACGGAATACACAGGAAAGGTTATGAAAAAAAGTTTAGCGATGTTCTCCCTGCTGGCAGCTGCACTTTGCGGCACTGCTCACGCTGACGATGCGGCCGTTCAGAAGTCGCTGGCAAAATTGGGCGTGCAGAGCACGGATATCCAGACTTCCCCGGTAGCGGGCATGAAAACCGTGCTGACCAACAGCGGCGTGTTGTTCGTGACCGAAGATGGCAAGCACATTATCCAGGGCCCGATGTATGACGTCAGCGGCGCGCATCCGGTGAACGTGACCAACCAGCTGCTGATGGGGAAACTGAACGCGCTGGATAAAGAGATGATTGTCTACAAAGCCGCGCAGGAAAAGCACGTGATTACCGTGTTTACCGACATCACCTGCGGCTATTGCCACAAGCTGCATGAAGAGATGAAAGACTACAACGCGCTGGGGATTACCGTACGCTATCTGGCCTTCCCGCGTCAGGGCGTGCAAAGCCCGGCCGAGCAGGACATGAAATCTATCTGGTGTGCGAAAGACCGCAACAAAGCCTTCGATGACGCGATGAACGGCAAAGGAGTACAGCCTGCCAGCTGTGACATTGATATCGCGAAACACTACGCGCTCGGCGTGCAGTTCGGCGTGAACGGCACTCCGGCTATCGTGTTGAACGATGGCTACGTCGTGCCAGGTTATCAGGGGCCGCAGGAAATGAAAGCCTTCCTCGACGAACACAAAAAACAGACCAGCGGTAAATAATCGGCGTGAAACAACGAATACAGCTTCGTCGCCGGGAAGTGGACAGCTCGGCGCAACTGCCTGCGGATCTTCCGCCCTTGCTCCAGCGCCTGTATGCCAGCCGTGGCGTTCTGAGCGCCACCGACCTTGAGCGTAGCGTGAAAGGTATGTTGCCGTGGCAACAGCTTTCCGGCGTGGAGAAGGCGGTCGAGGCGCTTTATAACGCCTTTCGCGAAGGGCTGCGGATTGTGGTGGTGGGCGATTTTGATGCCGATGGTGCCACCAGCACCGCGCTGAGCGTGCTGGGCCTGCGCCAGCTCGGTTGCAGTAATGTCACCTATCTGGTGCCGAACCGGTTTGAAGATGGCTACGGTCTGAGTCCGGAAGTCGTCGATCAGGCGCATGCCCGTGGCGCGCAGCTTATCCTGACCGTCGACAACGGGATTTCCTCCCATGCAGGGGTCGACAGGGCCCATGCGCTGGGCATCCCGGTGCTGGTGACCGATCACCACCTGCCTGGCGATACGCTGCCTGCGGCAGAGGCCATCATCAACCCGAACCTGCGCGATTGCGCCTTCCCGTCGAAATCACTGGCGGGCGTTGGCGTCGCTTTTTACCTGATGCTGGCGCTGCGTACCCATTTGCGCGATCGGGGCTGGTTCGAGTCCCAGGGCATTGCGGTACCTAATCTGGCCGAGTTGCTCGATTTAGTGGCGCTGGGCACCGTCGCGGATGTGGTTCCGCTCGATGCCAATAACCGCATTCTGACATGGCAAGGGCTGAGCCGTATCCGCGCCGGGAAGTGTCGGCCAGGTATTAAGGCGCTGCTGGAAGTGTCTAATCGGGACGCGCAAAAACTGGCGGCCAGCGATTTAGGTTTTGCGCTCGGACCCCGTCTGAACGCCGCCGGTCGTCTGGACGATATGTCCGTCGGGGTGGCGCTGCTGCTGAGTGACAACATCGGCGAAGCGCGTCAGCTGGCCAATGAGCTGGATGCGCTGAACCAGACCCGCAAAGAGATTGAGCAGGGGATGCAGGCTGAAGCCTTGACCCTGTGCGAGAAACTCGAGCGCAGCAGTGAAGCGTTGCCCGGCGGCCTGGCGATGTACCACCCTGAATGGCATCAGGGCGTCGTGGGCATTCTGGCCTCACGCATCAAGGAGCGTTTTCATCGACCGGTGATTGCCTTTGCCCCTGCGGGCGACGGTACGCTGAAAGGTTCCGGGCGGTCGATTCAGGGCCTGCACATGCGTGATGCCCTGGAACGTCTCGATACGCTGTATCCGGGCATGATGATCAAGTTCGGCGGTCACGCGATGGCGGCGGGGTTGTCTCTGGAAGAAGCGCAATTTGATGCGTTCCAACAGCGTTTTGGTGAGCTGGTAACAGAATGGCTGGATCCGGCCCTGTTACAGGGCGAAGTGGTATCCGACGGCCCATTAGCGGCGGCAGAAATGACCATGGAAATCGCGCAGATGCTGCGGGATGCCGGTCCGTGGGGCCAGATGTTCCCGGAACCGCTATTTGATGGGCGGTTCCGTCTGCTGCAACAGCGGCTGGTGGGTGAGCGTCACCTGAAGGTGATGGTCGAACCGCTGGGCGGTGGGCCGCTGCTCGACGGTATTGCGTTCAACGTGGATACCGCCTGCTGGCCGGACAACGGCGTGCGAGAAGTGGAACTGGCCTACAAGCTCGATATTAACGAGTTTCGCGGAAACCGTAGCCTGCAACTGATCATAGACAATATCTGGCCAATTTAGCGTCAGTATTTCCTATAAAAAAGGGCGTGGATCCGTTAAAATCCCGCTCTTATCACCGCATTTTTACAAGCCCAGAAAAGATAAACGACCATGTTTGAAATTAATCCGGTAAAAAATCGCATTCAGGACCTCACGGAGCGCTCCGACGTTCTTAGGGGGTATCTTTGACTATGATGCCAAGAAAGAGCGTCTGGAAGAAGTAAACGCCGAGCTGGAACAGCCGGATGTGTGGAACGAACCCGAGCGCGCACAGGCGCTGGGTAAAGAGCGTTCCTCACTCGAAGCCATCGTCGACACACTCGATCAGATGGCGCAAGGTCTGGAAGACGTCTCCGGCCTGCTGGAATTGGCTGTTGAAGCCGATGACGAAGAAACCTTCAATGAAGCCGTTGCCGAGCTTGACGTGCTCGACGAAAAACTGGCTCAGCTGGAATTCCGCCGTATGTTCTCCGGCGAATATGACAGCGCCGATTGCTACCTTGATATTCAGGCGGGTTCCGGCGGCACAGAAGCCCAGGACTGGGCCAGCATGCTGATGCGTATGTATCTGCGCTGGGCTGAAGCTCGCGGTTTCAAAACCGAAATTATCGAAGAGTCTGAAGGCGAAGTGGCGGGCATCAAATCCGTGACTATCCGTATTCAGGGTGAATACGCCTTTGGCTGGCTGCGTACCGAAACAGGCGTTCACCGCCTGGTGCGTAAGAGCCCGTTCGACTCCGGCGGTCGCCGTCATACCTCTTTCAGTTCCGCGTTTGTCTACCCGGAAGTGGACGACGATATTGATATCGAAATCAACCCGGCAGATTTGCGTATCGACGTGTACCGCGCCTCCGGTGCCGGTGGTCAGCACGTTAACCGTACAGAATCTGCGGTGCGTATTACCCACCTTCCAACTAACACCGTGACTCAGTGCCAGAACGACCGTTCGCAGCATAAGAACAAAGATCAGGCGATGAAGCAGATGAAAGCGAAGCTGTACGAGCTGGAAATGCAGAAGAAAAATGCTGAGAAGCAGGCGGCGGAAGAAAACAAATCGGATATCGGTTGGGGCAGCCAGATTCGTTCCTACGTACTGGACGATTCCCGTATCAAAGACTTGCGAACCGGCGTTGAAACCCGCAATACGCAGGCGGTACTGGACGGTAGTCTCGACCAATTTATCGAAGCAAGTTTGAAAGCAGGGCTATGAGGAACCAATATGTCTGAACAACAAGCACAGGGCGCTGACGAAGTCGTCGATCTTAATAACGAACTGAAATCCCGTCGTGAGAAGCTGGCGGCGCTGCGTGAGCAGGGCATTGCATTCCCGAACGATTTCCGTCGCGGAAATATCTCCGACCAGCTGCACGCCGAATTCGGCGCAAAAGAAAATGAAGAGCTGGAAGCGCTGAACGTTGAAGTGACCGTTGCTGGCCGCATGATGACCCGTCGTATTATGGGCAAAGCGTCGTTCGTGACTCTGCAGGACGTGGGTGGTCGCATTCAGCTGTACGTGGCCCGTGACGATCTGCCTGAAGGCGTTTATAACGACCAGTTCAAGAAATGGGACCTGGGCGATATCCTCGGCGCAAAAGGTAAGCTGTTCAAAACCAAAACCGGTGAGCTGTCCATCCACTGTACTGAACTGCGTCTGCTGACCAAAGCCCTGCGTCCGCTGCCGGATAAATTCCACGGTCTGCAGGATCAGGAAGCGCGCTACCGTCAGCGTTACCTGGACCTCATCTCTAACGATGAATCCCGCAAAACCTTCCAGATCCGTTCCCAGATCCTGGCCGGGATCCGCCAGTTCATGGTTGGCCGTGGCTTTATGGAAGTGGAAACTCCGATGATGCAGGTGATCCCGGGTGGCGCATCTGCGCGTCCGTTCATCACCCATCACAATGCCCTGGACCTCGACATGTACCTGCGCATCGCGCCGGAACTGTATCTGAAGCGTCTGGTCGTCGGTGGCTTCGAACGTGTGTTCGAAATCAACCGTAACTTCCGTAACGAAGGTATCTCCGTACGCCATAACCCAGAGTTCACCATGATGGAACTCTATATGGCTTACGCGGATTACAAAGACCTGATCGAGCTGACCGAATCCCTGTTCCGTACGCTGGCACAGAACATCCTCGGCAACACTGAAGTGCCCTATGGCGAGCAGACCTTCGATTTCGGCAAACCGTTCGTGAAGCTGACCATGCGCGAAGCTATCAAGAAATACCGTCCGGAAACCAACATGGCCGATCTGGATAACTTCGAAGCAGCGAAGGCCATTGCGGCTGACGTAGGTATCAAAGTTGAGAAGAGCTGGGGTCTGGGCCGCGTTGTCACTGAGATCTTCGAAGAAGTTGCAGAAGCGCATCTGATTCAGCCAACCTTCATCACCGAATATCCGGCAGAAGTGTCTCCGTTGGCGCGTCGTAACGACGAGAACCCGGAAATTACCGATCGCTTTGAATTCTTCATCGGCGGCCGTGAAATCGGCAACGGCTTTAGCGAGCTGAACGATGCAGAAGATCAGGCGCAGCGCTTCCTGGATCAGGTGAATGCGAAAGCTGCTGGCGATGACGAAGCGATGTTCTATGACGAAGACTACGTGACCGCTCTGGAGCACGGCCTGCCGCCGACAGCAGGTCTGGGTATTGGTATCGACCGTATGGTTATGCTGTTTACCAACAGCCACACTATCCGTGACGTTATCCTGTTCCCGGCAATGCGTCCGACCAAGTAAGTTTCTGAGAAAGTGAAAACCCCGAAGTCTTGGCTTCGGGGTTTTTTTATGTCTGTTGTGTCGCGAAACGGGTCAGCTGCTTTCGCATTTGCGGCGAGCTAGCCTGTAACACCATCCAGGGACTGAAAGCCCAGGGCGTGGCATCCAGCGAAGCGAATATAGCCTGAGGCGAGACCCAGCGGCCTTCAAGTACCTCGTTGTGATTGAGTTCAAGCGTGTTAGTCAGGCGCGCGGCGTAGACCGGGCAGAGTTCATTCTCGACGATACCGGACGGGTCGGTTTCACGGTAACGAAACGCCGGGAGTACCGGCGTTATGTCCGCCAACTCAGCGCCCACTTCAAAACGACAGCGGCGACGTAACGCTTGTTCTAAAGTTTCACCTTCCTGAGGATGACCGCAAACTGAGTTGGTCCACACTCCGGGCCAGGCTTTTTTCGCCAGCGCCCGACGGGTCAGTAACAATTGGCCCTGATCATTGAACAGCCAGCAGGAAAACGCCAGATGCAGTGGGGTAGAGGCATGATGGGCCGAATGCTTTTCCTGTGTGCCGCAAATCTCACCCTGCTCATCGACTAAAATCACATGTTCTTGCTTGCTCATACCCTCTCCGAACTGAAAGACCCAACCTACGGGCTGGGTCTATTATACGACAATCTCTAACGGGCAGAATGCCCGGTGTGGCAGAGAAACCTGATGCCAGGGTATATCCGCAGCTTTTGTCAAAACACCGTTCATCAAAAAGCATGCTAACCATTGGCATACGGGTTATGGCTGGTATCATATGCCATCCGTTTGACTGACACCGAGGACTCGCTTTGAGAGCAGGACGCCTGATGAAACACCCTATACGCCTATTTCTGTGCCTGTTTATTGGGCTGGTTCTGGCTGGTTGTTCCGGCAATAAATCCGGCTCAGACGGGGTCTACACCGTTAAACGCGGCGATACCTTATTTAAAATATCGCGCATGACCGGAACCAGTGTGCGAGACCTGGCCCGCATGAACGGTATTTCGCCGCCGTACACCATTGAAATCGGGCAGCGGCTGAAGGTTAAAGGAAGTTCGGGCACGAAAAAATCTTCCGGCGGTAGCCGCACGGCGAAGGTAACGCCGTCGTCTGCGGTACCGCAGTCGTCATGGCCACCGGTGGGACAACGCTGCTGGCGTTGGCCGACCAGTGGGAAAGTGGTGATGCCCTATTCCACGGCCGATGGCGGCAATAAAGGGATTGATATCGCGGGCTCTCGCGGTCAGCCGGTTTATGCCTCGGGCGCAGGGAAGGTGGTCTACGTCGGCAACCAGCTGCGCGGCTACGGTAACCTGATCATGATTAAGCACAGTGAAGATTACATCACCGCCTATGCGCACAACGATAAAATGATGGTCAATAACGGTCAATCGGTGAAAATCGGCCAGCAGATTGCCACCATGGGCAGCAGCGATGCCGATTCGGTGAAGCTACATTTCCAGATTCGCTATCGCGCCACCGCCATCGATCCGCTGCGCTATTTACCGCCGCAGGGCAGCAAGCCAAAGTGCTAATCGGTTATATTATCGCCACTTAGACGCAGAAAGGCTTGTCAGTGAAGGCGTTAAGTCTATAATGCCTTCACCCCTTTCACGGGGACGCCTTATGCGGGTGTAGTTCAATGGTAGAACGGTAGCTTCCCAAGCTGCATACGAGGGTTCGATTCCCTTCACCCGCTCCAGTTCTTTCCTCTTGTGGCAAAACTTCATTTAAATTATTTGTTTTCAACAACTTACTAAACTTAAGTTGTCATCTTCGTTCTATCATTTAACGATGATTTACCAACATAAAGTACAGGCTTAATTGTCACGGATAGTTACTATGGAAGTCAGAGAATAACTGTTCGGCAGCAGTAACCACCCCACCCCGCGATAGCCCAACGTGAAGGAAAAACCTGAGCCGGGCATTGTCTCTTACACCAGACTTATCATATGCATATAAGCCCGATGTGCGGCCTTGTGGCGGCGCAAACAGGTGAATAGTGGTATACGAGCACTCTGAAAAGGTGTGATCCTTCTGAACATTGATGTATTCGCTTAATGGCTCCGCTTATTTCCTGACATGTAAAGGTGCTTATTGACTGCTATTGTCTGAAAGCAGGGTCATTTCATTTATAACACCCCATCGGCAGGTAATATAATGGTGTGCGTTCAGTCTATTTATGGACTGTATAATATTGCGGGTAGCTAAAATAAAGGCTTCCTACTATTTATATTTATCATCATAGGTAAATTCAGTGTAAGGAACGGTAATATAGAGTCGGGTTTATCTGATAGTGGACTAGGCATATTTTTAAAAAACCACATAATAAGCCCTGATTCGAGGTGACTATCACATTCCACCTTATCTTAAATGAGCCTGGCTCGACGTTATTTATTAAAGGATTTTTATGAAATTTGCAAAATTGGCACTGTTGGTAGGTATGGGTCTGGTTGGTATGAACGCAGCAAACGCAGCTGACCAGGGTAGCGGTACTGTAACCTTTACCGGTTCCATCATCGATGCGCCTTGCTCTATCACTCCAACTACGGCCGATCAGACTGTTGACCTGGGTCAGGTTTCTAGCGCTGCATTAGCAGACGGCGGAACTTCTACTCCGCAGAACTTCCAGATCAACCTGGAAAACTGCCAGGTAAGCGCTACGACTCCTGCTGCCGTCACTGTAACTTTTAGCGGTACTGCTGATTCCACTGACCCAACCATGCTGGGCCTGGCGGGCACCGCTTCTGGCGCAGGTATCGTTATCGCCGATCAGAGCACCCAGCCTATCGATCTGGGTACTCCATCTAACGCAACGGACCTGCTGGAAGGTGATAACACCCTGCAGTTCGCTGCATGGCTGAAAGGCGAAAGCGGTGCGTCTGCAACCGTAACCCCGGGTGACTTCCAATCTGTTGCCAACTTTACTCTGGCATACCAGTAAGTTAGATGGAGCAGGGTTTTCCCTGCTCCGCCTTTTAATGATTATATTTTTTCCGATTTATTTTTACAGTAAAATCAAACGGAAAAATATATTTTCATTTCTGTTTAGTGTTCTGCGGCACACTGCTATTTACTTGTGGCTATAGCTTTTGTCGCATCGTAAGGATTCAACTTGAGAGCACGTAGCCAACAGAATTAGCCATCATATGAATTGATCGTAAACCTACGCTCGATATTAAACACGTATCCCTGACGGAACTTCAGGTTGTGGATAACTATGCCTTATTCAATAAGCACCCTATTAAAAAAATTCCTGAAGCTATCTGCTTTTAGCTTAGTGTTTATGAGTTTCCTGATTTCTGCGAAAGAGCAGGGGCACGGTCGTGTGACGATTAACGGCGAAATCATTGATTCGGCCTGCAGTCTGGACATGGATAATAGTGACCAGACTGTCGATATGCTTACTCAGCCCATAAGTGAAGTGATAAGTGAAACTGAAGGATTGCCAAACGAAATAACTATTGGCTTAAAAAACTGTTCTTTCAATAAAGCAAGCCAAACGAATCAAAACGAGGATGAGTGGAAATATTTTCGAATCACGTTTGAGGGCGACCGTGAAGATAAATTCTTTGGAGTAAGTGGTGATGCGACCGGTGTGGCGTTAGAAATATATGATCCCGATGGCAATATCGCATTGCCTGGTGAGCCGATGCCGAAAGCCAGTATTCCGCTTGGTTCAAAGGGCTTGAAATATTTCATCAAATTGGTGGGTAACGGTAAGACTCTTGAGCCTGGTGCCTACTACACGACCATTCGCTATAAGCTCGATTACTATTGATACATGACATCAGGCAGAAGATGAATTTAAATAACGGCAATAATTACAAACCGAAATTATCAGTACTGACAGTGCTGATCTTCTCCTCATTGTCGGCGTATCATTCTTCGGCTTTGGCTGATGACGTCCAGTTTAATACCGATGTTTTAGACTTGAAAGATCGCAGTAACATTAGTCTTGAGCAGTTTTCAAAAGCAGGTTATTTAATGCCTGGTGACTATTCACTTACTGTGAAAGTGAATGGACAAGGTCTCGGTAGCGAAAAGACCATTACGTATTATCAGGATGAAAACGATCCGAATAATTCCCTCGTCTGTATTCCAAAAGATATCGCCACGCAGTTCGGCCTGAAAGAGAAATATTTTAAACAGTTGACTTGGGGACACGATGGCCAGTGTCTGAACTTATCGAGCCTTGATGGAATCACGGCTACGGGCAACCTCGGAACATCGTCACTCGATGTCGCGATCCCGCAGGCTTATATGGAATACACTTCAGATAACTGGGATCCGCCATCACGCTGGGACAATGGCATTGCGGGCCTTATTTTTGACTATAACCTCAATGCGATGGCCACTAAAAATCAGACTAACTACGACAGTGGCCGCAGTTATAACCTTTCGGGTAACGGGTCGACCGGGCTGAACATTGGGCCTTGGCGTTTTCGTGCCGATTGGCAAGGGTATTTTGATCACGATACTGGTGATGGCGATGGGACAGACACCAACTTCGACTGGAACCAGATTTATGCATATCGCCCTATTCCGAGCATAAAATCGAAGATGACTGTCGGTGAGACATATTATAACTCCGACGTTTTTGACAGCTTCCGTTTTGTCGGTGGAAGCCTCGAATCTGATGACAGCATGTTACCGCCGAATCTGCGTGGTTATGCACCAGAAGTGGTCGGTGTAGCGAAATCCAATGCCAAAGTGACGATTTCGCAGAAAGGGCGTGTACTCTATGAAACGCAGGTCGCGCCAGGTCCTTTCCGTATTCAGGATCTCAGTGATGCGGTTTCCGGCGAGTTGGATGTGCGGGTAGAAGAGCAAAGTGGTCAGGTGCAGACCTTTACCGTTAATACCTCTGACATTCCGTATCTTTCTCGTCCTGGGTCGTTACGGTATAAATTGGCGTTGGGTAAACCGGAAGGTTATCAGTATAAGAACGATCATGAGGATACTGATGCGGATTCCTATCACGATGCCTACAACGATATGCATCATACCTACGGTGCACCGATGTTCGCTGCGGGTGAATTTTCCTGGGGGATTAACAGTGGTTGGTCTCTGTACGGCGGGGCAATCGGTGGTTCAGATTATAATGCGTTATCTATCGGTATTGGCCGTGATCTATTCCAGTTCGGTGCGCTTGCTTTTGATATCAGCGCCTCGTCATCGGATATTCCTACGGAAGACCATAAATTAACGGGTACATCTTATCGTCTGAGCTATTCGAAAGACTTTGATGATTATGATAGCCAGATAACATTTGCTGGTTATCGCTTCTCAACCCGTGACTTTATGACGATGGATGAATTCCTAGACGCGCATAACGACGAACAGTCGATTGATAACGACAAACAGTTGTATACCGTCACCATGAATAAACAGTTCCGTGAACTGGGGTTGAGCATTTATTTAAACTATTCCCATGAAACATACTGGGATAGTCCAAAGAATAATAACTTCAGCTTGTCTGTAAGTAAAAGATTTGATTTGTGGGGGCTGCATAATCTTAGCGCTTCGCTGACGGCTTATAAAAACCAATACGACGCTGTTGATGATTATGGTGGCTATTTATCGCTCTCTTTACCGATTGGAGATAATTCAACGGTCAGCCTGTATTCGTCAGTAAGTAATAACCATAATTCAAGTGAAGTCAGCTACTCACATACTATTGATAGCAATAATAATTATCAGTTAAGCACGGGTGTTTCAGATGGTGATGCAACGGCACGCGGCTACTTTAACCACCTAGGCGATCGTGCTGAGATCGATGCTAACGTCAGCTACCAGAGCGGGGATTCAAACTCGTTCGGTTTGACAATGCGCGGCGGCATGACGGCTACCACCAAGGGTGTCGCACTGCACCGTATGAATGATATGGGTGGAACACGCTTGCTGGTTGATGCCGACGGCGTATCGGGTGTCCCAATTGAAAGTGGTCAGGGCGTAACCCGGACCAACCATTTCGGTAAAGCCGTCATTGGTGACATTAACAGCTATTACCGCAATGCGACAAATATCGATCTTGAAAAATTAAATGATGATGTCGACGTATCCAATTCTGTTGTGCAGTCCACCCTGACTGAAGGCGCTATTGGTTACCGCAAGTTCTCTGTTGTGAGTGGCGAAAAAGCGATGGCGACCGTGCGCCTGGAAGATGGAACGACACCGCCATTTGGTGCAACTGTCTTTAACGAACAGGATCATCAAACCGGCATCATCAATGATAACGGAAGTGTTTACCTCAGTGGCATTCAGCCCGACGGTAAAATGTCAGTCAAATGGAATGGTGAAGTCTGTCATATCTCGCTGCCGAATAAGCTGCCAGATGCGGCTTCCACTTTGCTCTTGCCTTGCGCTGATCTTGGGCCGGATAAACCGGCGAAGAAAGCAGGTTGATATAAGAGCGTAAATTATAAATTTTGAGTTAGGTATCGTAATGAATATGAAGAAAATGACACTGGGTACAGCATTGGTTATTGGCGTATTGACTGCACAAAGTGCAAGTGCTGCTATCGCTCTGGATCGTACGCGGGTTATCTTTGATGGAAAAAATAAATCTGTTGCTTTAAATATTGAGAACAAAAATAAAACTCTGCCTTATCTGGCACAGTCCTGGATCGAAGATGCACAGGGACAAAAAATTAATTCCCCTGTGATGTCCTTACCGCCTATTCAGCGCGTAGAACCGGGTGCGAAAAGCCAGATAAAAGTTCAGGGAATGGAAACCGCTCTTCATGCGTTGCCGCAGGACAAAGAAACCATGTATTACTTTAATCTGCGTGAAATCCCGCCAAGAAGTAATAAGCCAAATACGTTGCAAATTGCCCTGCAGACCAGAATTAAAATGTTTTATCGCCCTGAAGCTATCGCGATTAATACCTCTGATACACCACCTCAGGAAAAAATCACGCTAAGTAATCAAGGTGGAAAATACGTTGTTAATAATCCAACGCCTTATTATATCACGTTGATTAATGCGACCCGTTCGGCTTCTGCCGCCGCGCCAAAAGACTTTAAGCCGGTACTCGTGCCGCCAAAAGGCAATGCCTCGCTTGGGTTGGGTTCCGCGGAAGTCGGTAACTCTCCTGTTCTAACCTATATCAACGATTTTGGTGGTCGTCCTCAGCTGGTATTCAGCTGTAGCGGTACGAGCTGCAAAGTCGCTAGCTCAAAACAGGGCTAAGCGAGAAGGTGGCCATGACACAGTGCAGGAAGAAAGTTGTGAATCGTTCAATATTATTGCTCGCATTATCTCTCACTTTGCAAGCTGGTGCGGCACATGCTGCACCGACTGATAACGATGATGTTGATGGTGAACACGCAACCTTATATGTCGAAGGTAAGTTAACCGAGGCCGCCTGTACGTTGGATATGGCATCTGAGTTTCAGCAAGTTAGTCTGGGCAGAGTGCCAATTGGCACTTTGGAAAAGCCGGGGGATCGTGGCGAACCGGTTGCATTCCATTTACGTCTGAAAGATTGCCTGCGGGTTGCAGGACAGAAGCGGGGAAACCGTTCGGGAAATTTCGTGTGGAGCAGTAATCAGCCTGTTGTCACCGTTGCTTTTCTTGCCCCGGCCGATGCGGATAAAGCCGAACTGGTAAAGGTCTTTGGACCAGAAGTTCACGGTGTGGGATTACGCCTGACGGACAGTGAATTCAGCGATATTCGACTTGGAACTTGGGGACGACCCGTCTTTATTTCTCCGGGCCAGGATACACTGACATTCTATGTTATTCCAGAAAGAACGAATTCACAGTTAATTGGTGGCGCATTCACAGCCACTGTTAATTTTCAGTTGAGCTATCAGTAAGGCTTGAAAATGGAAAAAAAACATATTCTTCTCGGATTCATCGGTGCATTTCTGTTTGGTACTGGCATGGCGCGTGCGGACAGCACGGTATCTGTCAGTGGTACGGTAACGGCTATTCCATGCACCATAACGACAGATGGCAGTGGAATAACTGTTGACTTTGGGGATATTCTGACAACGCAAATTGATGGCAAAACCTATAAACGCACGCAGGTTGTAACCGACATTCAGTGCGAAGATATGGCTGTAGGCACGCAATTAAAAATGACGATAACCGGCGAGTCCGCAGCATTTGGTTCAGGCTACCTTGCAACAGATAAAGAAGGGTTAGGTATGAAGTTTACGGACTCAAACTCTAATGAGATCCCGGTCAACACTGGAAGTTTAACCATTTATTATCAAAGTAATGATGAATTATATGTTATTCCAACTAAAGATTCTTCGACTGAACTAACCGGGGGGGCATTTTTAGGAACCGCCACTCTAAGCATCGATTATCCATAGAAGAGAACCGTCATGAATAAATATTTATCTGTCGGTATTATATTATGGGGTTTGATTCTCCCTGAAATCTCATTGGCAGCAGGAACGAATAGCTCTGAATTAACATTGAAGGGGACATTGATCGTACCACCACAATGTACTCTTAATAGTGGCCAAAAAATAGATGTTGCTTTCCCTGAAATGGGGATCAGCGATGTTGATGGTGTCAATAATATCCAAAATGTTAATTACAACCTCGTCTGCGACTCAACAGGTACAGATGACTGGGTTCTGGGGTTAACATTAGTTGGAGAAGCAACATCTTTTGATAGCGCGGCTCTTCAGGCTCAGGTCACTGGTTCCACCAGTAGAGATTTAGGGATTAAACTTAAGTTGGGTGATGACGACTTCACGTTGAATACGCGCATGGAAATTAATGCTGATAATTATCCAGTAATGACGGCCGTACCGGTTAAAAACCCAGGTTCAACGCTCCCGGAAGGGGCATTTACGTCGACGGCTACGCTTGTCGCAGACTATGAGTAAATATGATGTCCCTATTTAAGAAAATACTCCTTATATTCACAAGCTGGGGTGTAATGTTTTGCCATATTGCATTCGCAGACGAGAGCACCGGCGCAGAAATGGATTTTCATGGTTCGCTAGTCGCGCAGCCCTGTTGGGTGAATCCAGATAATGCCGGCCATGTCGTGGATATGGGCGACATTCCTAGTTCAGATTTATATAGTAAACCTCAATCAAAAAATATTAATTTCACAATTGTTTTATCAGGTTGCGATTTTGGAGGGTCAGGCAAAGGTACGGTGACGACGCGATTTGAAGGGAGTGAAAGCCCGGAATTACCTGGCTATCTGGCAATGAGCACGGCTAATACAGGTGCAGCGATTGGCTTCATGACGCAGAAAGGTGAGAAACTTGCTCTTGGCGATGAGAGTGCTCCAGTAGAAATATCAAATGGTGGCAATATTCTTAACTTTATCGCTTATGTTCAAGGTGAGCCCACTGCTATAGCCGATCGTACCATTGCGATAGGTGATTTTACGGCGACAACCACTTTCTTTTTGGATTATCCCTAATGCAATTTTTCAGTTATCAACGCACAGAAAAAAAACCGGGCGTATTCGCCCTTTTTTTTTCTATATTTAGCGCATTAATAACCCTTTCCTATATTAGAAATTCTGGCGGTGTTGCAATAGAGTTGCCGCTCAACTTGCTAACGCTAATGGTAATTGGCTGCGCGTATATATATGTATTCTTCAGGTATAGGCTGTCCAGGTCTTATTATAAGAATGCATTCCTGCTCGTTGGCGTAGTGGCATTAATGACTCCTTGGTTGCTGGATATCAAAGCCAGTCAGGGAGGGGTATTATTACTTGTCGCACTCTTGGCGTGGCAGTATCTTGCTAAGCAGAGTATGAGCCAATACCATCGCAGATATATTTTATGGATGGTGTTTTTACTGGCATTAGGACAGGCTGCGATATGTGCGGTTCAATCTTTTTTGCCACAGCTTGCAGGTAGCATGTTTGAATATGTGTGGCTGAGAAGCCACGGCCGCCCTTACGGAATTTTTCAACAGATTAATGTGCTGGCTTCTTTCCTGGCCACAGGCTTGGGCTGTGGTTTTCTGTTACTGCGTACCGAAGAGCAAAAGTTTAGCCGCGTGTTTATCATGCTCGGATTGGGGGGACTCGCCTTTATGCTGGGGATTAACCAGTCGCGAGTGGGAGAGTTGGGAGTAGCTGTAATACTCGTTAGCCTCTCCATTGTGCTTAAAGGTGAGATTCCGGCCTTAAGAGTGATTATTGCATGGAGCGTCATTGTGTTGGCGTTAGTGACGGGCGTTTGGTGCGTAAACCATCTCCATTTTATGATAAACGGAAAAGAATATCTGCTGGCCCGTGAGTTCGCCGGTTCTAACTACAATCGCTGGCATGTGCTCAAGATTACCCTGCAAATGATAGCCCTTAAACCATGGTTTGGTTGGGGGTATGGGACTTTCGAATATGCTTTTAGCCGATACGTTATCGCTCACCCCGAGTTAAATTTTCCGCTCACAGAAAACTTTACTCATCCTCATAACGAACTTCTATATGCCTGGTTTCAGGGTGGTGTGGTTGCCTTTGCGGGGATGTTATTGCTGTTCGCTGGATGGATCAAAATCCTGATTGAAGGTTTTCGTCATAGCCGATTATCCGCGGCCTACGCGCTGTTGATTCTCCCGTTTTTATTGCATTTGAATACGGAATATCCTTTTTATCAGTCTTTCGTACACTTCGCTCTTTTTGTCTTGTTGTTGCGTCTTGGGGTAGTCGATGAGCCTGGAGACCGAGCGTTAAATTCACGCTCTTCGTCGTTATCGATGCGATTGCTGTATGCAGTAACAGGTATATCGTTACTTACATTTGGCCTGGTTGGACTTTATGCAAACCAGCAACTTACGCAGTTTGAACGCTCAGGGTTAATCAACTTTAGCGCAGAAACACCGTGGTATTTTGAAACCCAGAGTGAAAGGGCGAAATTTGATGGCATGGTTTCGTTATTAATGAAATATAACCGCTCCTCTGATCCTGAAACTCTGATGCGCTTTATGCTGGACGCTGAGGAGTACAGCCATCACCATAATGATAAGCGGGTACTTATCTATATGTCTGTGGTTGCGCATAAACTTGGGAATGATGAACTGGCACTTCAGATGCGAAAACTCTGTATGCAACTGTTTCCTTCTTAATCGGTTCTGCTCTCGCCCATATCATGCGCCGGTGCATTTCGTTTGCAGATAAGCGCCTTAACCTCGCGGATGGCCAGGCGTCAGGCTGCCGCAGAGTACCATAGTGGGCCAGCACATCAGCATTGACCAGTTCCTCGTTGGTGAGGACTTTGGTTTTCCTGCGACCGTGTGGCCCTCAGATTTCAGACATAAGCGATTTTACTTTTACCAACATCAATTCCTTGCTGAATCATACGTATCTCCTTTCACAAACAAATCATCACGCCCGTTTTCCTTGTTCATATGGAGTCTGAGCTCCTGGCAACATTTCAACGTTAATGCTGCGTGAAAGGTGGAGCAGGCGATCTAAATTATCGCGCAAGGTCAGACCTTCAAAGACATACCCGATTCCAGGTGAGGGTAGCTGATCATCACCGACTACACAGTTCAGGATATAAAAGACAGACTTCATTTCAGGCGCTTCGCGAAATATGTCGCGGCCTTTGAGGATAGCCAGCTCTTAAGCTTGTTCCGCCAACTGGCGTTTGAGATGTGCATTTTCAGCCGCGAGTTCATTTTCACGGCCAGAGGATGAGAGCTGTTGCTGCTGTTTACTACGCCAGTTATAGCGCTGGGGTTCATACAGGAAAATGGCAGGCTGCGGCGGCAACACCAATGCGCTCAGACAGTTTAAGGGCTTCCTGACGGAATTCAGGCGAGTGCTGTTTGCAGATATTTTTGAAGGTTGATGCTGGTTTTGTCATGTGAGCTACCTCTGATTGAGAGTTTACTCACTTAGCTGCGGGTCCACTATTGATGGGTAAGATCAGCATTCGTCAGAACCGATTGCTGAAACTGGCACCGGAAGGCAGAAAGATGAACTGCTGGGATTTGACCCGATCCTCAGCTTTTCTATTCGACGCTGACGATAATCACTGTGCTGCCCGAAAAATACCCGCTGGGTACGACACCGGATGCTGACAATGTGCTGGTCACGGTAAACGGTGAGACATCGTTCTCTTTCAAATCCATCGTTTGTGAAGGCTGTTGGTTAGCGAGCGTTAGCCTGGACTGTGTGCCGTTACTGAGATCAATGGTTGAAGGCGTCAGACTGAGAGTAACCGTTGCATCACCGCCGCTACAGCTTATTTCGCCAGTACCGCTGGCAGTATCACCATCGTAATCTTTTGAATTTAACGTGCCATGATTGATATTGACATCGGTTGATGTACATACAAGCGAGCCTGGTGGTGGCGGCGGCATGACGCAGCTTTCCTCAACCGTGACGCCATCAGCCACGGGAATCGTGGTAGTGCTAAATGGGTCCTGTGTCCAAAGGGTAGTGGCACAGACACGGGAGGTGGGTTTATGTTGTTTGTCGGTGGGATCATAATAGGTTAGTACGGCATGTGTACAGTTGCTTCCACGATAGCTGTCACCGGTTTCGACGGCCGTTGAGGTACCACAGGCGTGGTAATAAATATGGCTCTCTTGCGCATCATCAGGGTAAAAAATGGCACAGGAATAATATCCTCCCGCTTCGTCACCAAACGGGCGGGAGCTACAGCTGACCTGCGCATTAAAATTTTCATAATCACTTGCAACGTTATAGGCCGTTCCCAGCACAATGCTGTTAGCAAAAGAGGTAGGGGTAAAAAAGAATAAACCTGCGAGAAGGATAAAGAGCCATTTTGATTTATACATAAATCCACCTAAAAGAACGTCTGAGATGTAGTGTTTACCGCAACATCCTGTAAAAATTCATCTTATGTGGTCGTCACTGACTCAATAAAAAATGTAGAGTAAACGGTATCACCTCCCTTCTGGAGGCTGTTTTCTACTAACTGCACCGTTATGTAAGCACTCCTTAGCGTGCTCTAAATCAACTGATCAGCTTGTTTAAGGAGGCTACCGTCCGATTTATTCAATATCCAGTAACAAGGTCATGCTTCCAGAGAAAATTACATGTAGCTTGATTCACGCCTGATAACGTGCTTCTTTTCTAAACGCTGTGACTGGTGTTTTCAGGTTCGAAGGCATAGGTCGGTGAGGTATTAGATTGCGGGAAGCTCCGTTAGGCAGTCATTCCGTTGCTCAATGAAATCGTACTGTTGTAAACCCCAGCGTGACATCGACTCCCAATCCCACACAGCAGATGCTGACCGTTGCGTATTTGGTACTGCCGTCGTAGTAATGGCTCTCGACGTTGCCGGAGTTAATATCAATTTGGCTGGCAACATTACATTCAGGATACAGTAGTAGGGAGCCAGGATTGAGGATCTCTTTTCTGCCGAAAGTCCGTATACTTTTCGGTGCCCCAATACATATAAAGGGGAAAAATGATATTTAACAACTTTCACGCATTTTACTGAAGTCAATCGATGAATAAATAGCTTCGCTAGCATCAAATGAAAGAGTCATGCTTTTCTCCCGTTCCATTCCCCCACAAAAAATAATGGCCCAGTGGTTATTAAAAGCAAACTCGATATTATCTGTGTTATATTGTAAGGATGAAGGTTGTGATAGTCAACAATTAATAGAGACTTTTGTCGATCAACAAAAATAGGGTGCGGGATCTCAAATATGCTTAATTCGTCCATGGTGCCACCAGAGTAAAATCCATGGATTACAGTAAATTAAGTAAGTCGTGTGGTTTTTGGAGTTGCCTGAGTCTATTTATGGACTGGGAGCGGGGGGGGTGTATGAGTATAATTGAATAATAAAATCGACGCACCTCCATAGAGGTAGAGAAAGTAGGCATATATTTAAGGGCCAATACCTACGATCGATATTTAATGCTATAGATGCGATGAAATGGATGTTTCAAAGTAAGCCATCACGCATCCGGAAGGCCACACGACGCCAATCCCTTTCAAGATTGATTCAGTTCTAGGTTTGTATTTGTCAAAACACATCCTTAACTTTCTAACAGTCGTTACTACGAAGGTAATATTACGCCGAGAAACGTATTGATGAAAAGGTTTATTCAGTAGGCAATGAGATACGCCATGGCAGTAGTTCGCCATTAAAAGAGTGGCTTTAATATTGTTAGAAATATGAAAATAAGTGATTGAAGGGGTATGTTCAATGATTTTGTTTGTTTTAAGACTGTCTGTTGTGTTCACTGTTTTTTTCTTTTCTTCTTTTAATTATGCGGCCACGAATGCCCATCTATTTGAAGCAAAAAACCCCCTGGTTAAAGGGCGTGTAACACAAGAAGTACAGGGCAGCACACCAACATGTACCTCCTGTGAAGCACATATCGAGTTAAGTGGTAGCATCTTAACAACATGGTGTACAGGCTCTGCAACTGGCACGATAGAGCCAATGGGGACTGGTGTATGGGCCGTGCCACCCACTTTTGACTTATATTGTAATACCTTTAACAAGATGTTAGGTCCGTCTCTCGGGGGAGAGATTTTAGAGGACAGCAATCCAAGTACAACGCAAAGTAAAACCTCGACGCTGACTTTTACCGGTGAAAAATTAGTTACTGATTTAAGTAAAGCTTCGCGTGGTACGGGGACCTACTGCAACCGTATGGAGATGTTTGGTGCTGGATATAACGAGGAAACCACCGTTGTAGAAAATTGTTTGGATTACACAGGGGTTTCTTGTGTGGTTTCCGACGTCTCTATAAATCACGGTAACATATCTCCTTCAGAATATAATGGTAATGTGGCTAGAGGAAACGGAAGTATTCTTTGTACTGGCGATGCGTCCTTGAAATTGGCTTTTGTACCTGCGACTATTAATTTAAGTAACAATACAACTTCGACCGTATCTTTTACAAATAATGATAGTGACTCTGTGGTGTTACCTCTCACAGGAAATACAACAACTTCATTTGAGGTCGCAAGTAAGCTTTCTGGTACACCTGTAAAGGGTGCTTTCAGCGGGTCTACTGTAATCACTGCGACCATCCAATGATAGTAATGATGGTAAACAAGCCCCAAAAAATAAAAAAGAAAAGTAAAATCACATTGGGGTAATCGCATTCTGGAAGAAGCAAATCAGGTTATTATCGGTAATGTATGAGCAATGATCTTTCCGAAATATATCCTGATTTGCTTTACCGGTAGGGTTTGTTGAATAAATCGAGCTGTTACTGATTTGAAAGATCAGATTACGTATTATCCTGCAACACAGGTCATCCCGTGGCAAAGTAGAAGTTCAAAATCACCCACTGCCACAACGACAACAAAGCCTTTATCAATCGTTACCCCATCACTTTCTGGCTGGACGTTGAGGTTATTCAGACCCGGCAGGTGTAGCTAATCGCACTTTGAAATCTCGCCGACTGGTAATCCCTCCATTTTTAACGGAGGAAATAAGTAGGATCAGACCATACGTTGTCTGTGCTGCATCGGTGTGTAGCCATCCAACGCCATATTGGGGCGTTCGTGATTATAAAACCACTGCCACTGCGTGGCATAGTCCTGTAATTCATCCAGCGATGAAAACAGGTGTTGTCCCAGCCAATCATAGCGTACCGCTCGGTTGTATCTCTCGATATAAGCATTTTGCTTCGGATTACCCGGCTGGATAAAGTTAATCTGGATACCTTGCTTACAAGCCCACGATATCAATGTATTACTGGTATATTCCGGTCCATTATACGTACCGTATTACTGCCGGCTTGCCTTTCTACTCGATGAGTTGTTCCAGCGTTCTCACAACCCGACTGGCGGGCAGGGAAAAATCCACTTCAATGACCAGTGCTCCACGATTAAAATCATCGATAATATTCAGTAAACGCACTGAACGACCATCTGACAGTTGATCGTGCATAAAGTCCATTGACCAGCATTCATTGCTGTTTGCAGGCACTGTTAGTGGTTCCGGCTTATTCCGTTTCAGGCGTTTTTTGGGCTTGATCCGCAGGTTCAATGACAGCTCGCAGTAAATTCGATACACCACGTTTGTGGTTGAACCGAAAACCTTTTACGTTACGCAGATATAAAAAACACAGGCCAAACCCCCAGTTACGTTGGCTGTCAGTAATGCGTAGCAGCCAGTCGGCAATGGCGTCATTTTCTTCATTCAATTTAGCCTGATAACGGTAACAGCTTTCGCTGACTGCAAATAGCTGACAGGCAAAACGAATGCTGATGTTTCGACTCCTGACTGCGTCCTGAGCCATCTGCTTTCGACAGGATGGCTTCACCACTTTTTTGCCATGGCTTCCTGAATAATTTCGGCTTTTAAGCGTTCTTCGGCATACATCTTTTTGAGACGGCGATTTTCATCTTCCAGTTCTTTCAGGCGCGCCATCATGGAGGCATCCATGCCGCCAAAGCGTGAACGCCATTTATAGAAACTGGCGTTGCTCATGCCATGCTCGCGGCACAATTCAGCCACCGGTGTTCCTGCCTCGGCTTGCTTAAGGATGGCCATTATCTGGCAGTCGGTAAAACGCGATTTTTTCATAGAAATCTCCTCAATTCAGATTACGAGAAAATTATACTTATGAACACTCCGCTTTTTGGGAGGATTACCCATTGATGCGCATTTGGTTTGATTATTCACCTTTACCGCAAAAGAATTCTTCCATGTTAATTCTATATTGTTTATATAGCAGTAGCATTTCATCTAAAGGTACTGGTTTAGAAAACAGATATCCTTGGAAAAAGTCGATCCCCATACCATGTAATTCATAATAAGTCTCTAAACTATCCACCCCCTCCGCTATACTAGGAATTGAAGACAAATTGCAGAAGTAGATCATTGTTTTCAGGAGGTTTCTATTGACTTGAGATTGTTTATATGACCGAATGATAGACATGTCTGCTTTTATAAATGAAACTTTAGCAGTCATAATAGGTAGCGTCGAACTATGTTCAGAAAAGAAATCGTCAAGTCCTAAGCTATAACCGTATTGACTCATTTTATCTAAAGCAAAAATGAGGTCATCACGATCTCGAAGATTAATTTTTTCAGAAATCTCAAGGCTGATTTTATCAAGATATTTAACAGGAATTAAACATGCGGCATCTAAAAACCTGCTGCTAGCCAATGTAAATTCATTGATGTTGATGCTAAACTTGCAGTTAATACCTTTATTCCGTAGCTCACATACTGTAGAAATTTGTTTCAATGTTAGATCGACTATAACTTCATTATTCTCAATCCACTGTAAAAACTCTCCACTCTGCATACCCTTCTGGGAACGAAGTCTGGAAAGCACCTCAAATCCATGAATCTCCAAATCACGATTGTAAACTGACTGATAGTACAACTCTATCTGTTCGATGCTCAGCATTATGGTACCTATTAAAATAAATCAAGCCCCCCTTTTGGCGAGGCACGAGAAATATGTAATACACAACATCTTGTAAAGAAAATGTATGCATTAAGTTTTTTCCGATCCACTCTGAAAATAAATAAAGTGCGTTCTTGGTTTTATTCTGAAAATAAACCCTTACTGATTTTTTTCTGAAGAGGTTTTCTATGCTATGTATATATTATAGTGACAGGTTTGTTATATCTGCTACCAGATAAATAGAACTTACTGGTAGTTCATTGTAAAGTTTGCGACTGAGGAGAAGTCGCCAGGAGTGATAATGTCCCAACCGCGCGTTATATCATCCAGCCAGGCACTGAACTGTAAAGTGTTAGCACCATTTTGCAGTTGCTGTGCGGCAGAAGGAGAACCTAAAGCAATCTTCTGACCAGACTGATCGCCAAGTACAATACCAACTGCAGTATCATTTCCACCCGTACCGGAAAGACCGAGGACGGTTGAGTCATAATAGTTGGGTGTCCCGTTGAAGGTTACCGTAACGGTGTTCTCATCGGTTAGGGTACAGTTTTCTAACTTGAGCTGGAAAGGTACAGGTGTAGTAGTGTAGTGGCACACTGAATTTGGCCACCTGAATAGAGGTGATATCATCACCTCACAGTAAAAACAGGTGACATTATTGTAAGTATCCCGCTTAACCGAACCATTCACTTTTAGAGATCTTCCGACATACTGATTATGTCCCCTGAGGAGATCGCTATGCGTAAGATCCGATTCACCGAGCACCAGATCATCGCCGTTCTGAAGTCTGTCGAAGCCGGGCGTACCGTCAAAGATGTGTGCCGCGAAGCCGCTATTTCCGAAGCCAGCTACTACAACTGGAAGGCGAAATATGGCGGAATGGAAGCCG
>Ga0207655_1000159_pt1 | contig 123598 bp, 159 predicted proteins | sample KBSM44metaG_FD_184398 | JGI IMG/M metagenome (GOLD analysis project Ga0207655, IMG submission 184398) | Miscanthus rhizosphere microbial communities from Kellogg Biological Station, Michigan, USA - KBS M4-4 metaG (SPAdes) (version 2) | ecosystem: Host-associated > Plants > Roots > Rhizosphere... | reverse complement strand
TCAAGGTACTCAAGAAGAATTAGACGAACTTTTATCTTGTCAAGAAGGAAAGGATATTATCGAACAATTAACTTTTATAGGAAATGAATTACCTAAATTAAAAGAATTAATAAACGAAAATACTAATCTCCACATTGAAGAAGAAAAATTAGTAAAGGGCGTAGATGGAAAAATATCTAAAATGAAAATTAAAATCGATAATTCCCCTTTAGTTATAGACGTTTCCTATTACACAACTACAGGAAAATTTTATATTGGTTTTAGTACCGTAAAAAACTTTAAACAAAATTGTTTTATGATTTTACCAAAAGAAGATACTGAATTTTGCAAAGATATTATTTTTACACATATTTCAAAATACTCAAAGCAGAGAATTAGAATATTAACCGACGTTAAATAATTCAAAAAAGCTATATCTTTGATATAGCTTTTTCTTTTTTCTATGTTATTATATGCATGAAAATAAATTATAAGAAATGAGGAATCATGATGAGTACTACTAAAGATAAAGTTTTAGAAATTTTCAAAAAAGGAAACAAAAAACAAGAAGAAGTCGAGCTATATTTTAATCAAGTAGAAAACTTGTTACGAAAAAACATTTTATCTTCTATTAAAGACTCAGTCAAATTAGAATTTTGTTTAGAAGATTCTAAGAGCGTTTTAGGTGTATGTACATTTCAAAACAAATCTAAGCCAAAAATAACTCTTTATCCTTATCAAATTACTTATTTCAACCTTACTGCTAATTCAGAAAACCTTCTTGGTTTTAAAACAGATTTACCAGAGTTATGTAAAATGATTTTATGTCATGAGCTTGGTCACGCTTTTGATAAAAACTTGGACTTTCTTTTATCTCTTCGTCAAACTTTTTTGGATTCTCAATCATTTGAACAAGTTGCAGAACTAGAATGGGAAATGGAAAGAATAGCTTGGGAAGAAGGGAAGTCTTTTCTTGATAGCTCTTTATTAGAAAAATATGAATCCTTAACTTCTTATAATTTAGAAAAAAAACGTTCAGATCTTGAACAGAAATATAATATAAAATTAGCCATTTAAATAACAATAAAAAGAATCGATAATTTCGATTCTTTTTCATTCTTCATAAAAATTTCCTAATTCATCCCATGGAAATTTTTCAAAAACGTTAAATAAGACTTCACCTTCTATGGTAATCTTTTCGTATTCTAAACCATCTGTTTTTTTTATTTTATAACCATCAATATTAAATATTCTACCATTACCGTTATATACAATTTTTCCTACTGGTTTTATTTCATATATGCCTTTTCCGTTTGTCATTCTCAGTGTAGCTATCTTCATTGTAGCACTACCCAACACAGAAACATTTTTTATTGTTAATTTGCTAAGAAAATGATAATTTATTTCTTCTTCCAAAATCAATTTTAAACGATGACGTTCAATGTGTTCCTTCCATTTGATTTGCCACATATCTAATTTTAATTTCGCTTTCATGCTATAAATTAACGAGCAAAGAAGTTCATAACTTTCTCGAATTCCGCTTTTTTGATCGAGATATACATCGTATTCAAATCTATGATTTGTTATATCATCAACAGGTATCTTTTGTTTCTTTAATTGTTGTTTTACTTTATTTACATCGCTTTCCGAGGTTAATGCAATCATTTCCACTCCATAACTTTTTAATTTTTGAAGCTTTTTAGAAACAATGTTAAACTCTTCATTTAACATTGTTTTCGCATCATAAGCAACAATTACTTTTTTTCCATCTCTCCATTTATCCATGATATCTGCTTGTAAATCTCGTGAAATAACATCCCAATCCATTTTTCTTCCTTCTTTCTTTTAAAAGTTTCATAGAAACTTCTGCTTTTAAACAAATTATATCATAGATTTAACCTTTCTTTTTATCTTCGCTTATAATAGATAGTGTAAATAAAAAATCAATCATTACTGGAGGAATCGCTTTGAAAAATTTACTTACAAATAAAGCAACCATTATTCGAAGAAAAGCGAAACGAATTAAATAAATATAATTTCAACAATGTAAATAATTAAAGAAAAGAACCGAAAACTTTCGGTTCTTTTTGTTTAGGACACTAGTTCGTTAATATCTTCGTTATATTTCTTCATAAATTTTACCGCTTTTTTATGCGTCCCTACTACTTCTCGTTCATCACAATTCCAAAACGAATATCCTTCAACTAGATAGGAAGCCATTTCTTCTTCTGTTACTTCTTCTTTTTCATAAAATTCCATTGTTTCTTCTTTAATTTCCTCTAACGAAGCGTCAACATCATCACCACTGAACCAAAGCGAAAATTTCACATCTTGCCACCCTACGAAGTATTCGCCACTTTCTGGACTTAATGACCATCGAAGTGCTTCATAATGTTGATCACCTAATTTTTTTAGCCATAGCTCTTGATTGATTTTTTTCCATTCCATCTTTTATTCCTCGCTTTCCTTTATAGTTCTTTTACGCTTTTCATTTTAGCATTTATTTTGTTTTATGGTGAAATAAATAATAAACAATTATTCTTGTTTTGTTCATTATTCAACAAATGAGCGCTTTTTAACTATTTTTGCCTATAGGAAAACGTTTACACTTTATGTATGCTTATATAGGCACATATTTTTATTTTTCAGGAGATGAATTATTATCATGAACAAACAAGAAAGTAGGTACAGATGGATTGTCTTTAGCACTCTTTTATTTGCATTTTTTCTTATTATCAACCAACGAACGGCACCTGGACTTATTACCAATCAATTGATGAAAGATTTTCACGTTTCAGCAGCTACAATAGGTCTAATGACAAGTGTTCAATTTTTTGCTTATGCAGGTCTTCAATTTCCAATGGGTTTATTATCAGATCGATATGGTCCTAATCGATTTTTGATTATCGGAACATTAATAGACGGTCTAGGAAATATTTTATTTAGTCTTGCACCCAACGAACACGTTTTAATTTTCTCTCGTTTTTTAGTCGGAATTGGTGATGCCATGATTTGGATCAATTTAGTATCCATCTTAAGTCGATGGTTTAAATCCAATGAGTTTGTCAAATTACTTGGTATTGCAGGTATGGTTGCAAGTCTTGGTTCTTTATCTGCTACAGTCCCATTATCTCTTTGGATTTCTTTTGCTGGTTGGAAAGTACCTTTTTTCAGCATTTCTATTATGTTAGTTGCTATTTCTTACCTTCTTTATATCGTTTTAGTTTCAAAACCAAAGAAATTGTTTAAAGAGAACTCCGTTGAAAATGAACATTCTGTAAAAGAAAGAAAAAGTTTTATCTCTACACTGAAAGAAATCATCACAACACGTCAAGCATGGGCAACCTTTCTTTGTCATTTCGGAATTGTCGGAACATACATAGGGTTTATCGGTTCTTGGGGCGTTCCCTATGGCATGCATGTATTTGAACTGACGCGTTCAGAAGCAAGCGCACTTATCATGTACGGTCTTTTTGGGTCAATGATTGGAAGTCCCATCGTTAGTTGGATTACAAGCAAACTAGGGTCCATTAAAAAGATCTATATTACCATTTATCTTCTTTTTATTTTGGGATGGGTTATCTTATTTTTATCAGGATTAAAACCTTCTTTCACACTTGTGGTTATTTTATTTTTTATGATTGGGTTTGCTCAAGGTGGAAGTAATTTAACATTTGCGATTATACGAAATTCTTTCCCTGCAGAAAAAGTTGGAAGCATTTCTGGTTTTTCAAATACAGGTGGTTTTTTAAGCGCTGTTTTATTACCTATTTTATTCGGTAATATACTAGATTTATTTCCGCAGCTAAACGCTGCGGAAGGTTATCATTATGGCTTTATGATTCCTATACTCTTTTCCCTTATCGGTTTAATAGGCATTTCATTAGTGAAAGAAAAAAAGAACGTTTAAACGTTCTTTTTTTATTCAATTTGATTATTTAAAATTTTATAATACTCTGGCATCAACATCATCCCTTTAATTCTCGTTTTCGGATGATTCATTACTTTTTTTAAAAAATCAAATTCAAGTCCAAAAAACCAATAACAAGTTGGATTTTTAGTTGGGTATTTACAAAATTTACACTCCCCGCCAACATGATGTACAAGACATTCGGTATCCCAATCTATTTTTCCATCATTGATCATAAATTCAGCTCTAAATTCTCCTTTTTCAGTAACAGCTTCAATCATCAACGTAACTAAAAATGCTTTTTTTCTTTCTATTTCTATTTTATTTATCGACATTTTCTCTAATTTTTTTCTTTTATTTTCTAAATAAATAGGGTCATTGAAAATATTGTATTTTTCTATGATTGCTAATATTTTATTCTTTTGTTCCTGTACTTCGTATTTTCTGCCAAGTGTTTTCAACTGTTTTTTCAAATCTTCAATATATATTTGGTATTCTTTTGTTACTTTTCTTTGAAATTCTTCCGTTTTAATGAACTTTTTTGCAATAGATAAAAATTCTTTTTTAAGTTCATGTTCTTCAATATAAAAATGTTCAGGATTACAAATATCATATTCACCTTTTAATTGTCTTCCTTTATAAAAAAAACCGATTTCAATAACACTTCCATAATATTCTCCTATCATATATCTATGCTCTAATTCAAAAAAACGTATTTCGAATTTTTCAATATTTCCCATATACATCCCCTCCCTCTTTTTTTATAATAGTTTTTTTATTCTCTTCAAGTTATTGCTAATAATAATTTTTTTTGTATAATTCCAAAGAACACCAAATAAAAAATTGGGAGGCTTTTTCATGAAAATTGGATTTATAGAAAATAATTCAAAAACATTTGAAAAAGAATTAAAAAAATTAGAAAAGATTAAGGATTTAGTTTTTGTTAAAATGAATAAAAACAATGATTGGATTGAAGCTTCAAAGTTTGGTTACAAACTTTTAGAATCTGGATTTACTGATGAAGTAGTAAAGTCTTATTTACGAAAGGATAAAAAAATTTATTACAAAGAATTAACTTCTGGTTCGTTCCAATTAGAATCAAAAGATTTTTTATTCATTTGCCATCAATTAGAAAACGTTAAAAAAAATTGTAAAGAAGTTCAATTTACTTTAATTACAAGTTCAACAAATCCTTTATTCCTTAGAACAGTTTCTTATTCTACTGAAGCAAAACAAAAAAAAGAGAAAATGGCATTATTTTGTGAAAAAGATTTATTAAATATCTCTATTAAAAGTATAAATTTTAATAAAGAAAAATTAACTAAAGAAGAATTTTCTTGTATTTTTCCTAAAGCATTTCAAGAAGCTTACCAAAAACTTGCGTGGTCAGAAGACAATATATGACAAAGAATGTTCAAAAAGCAAAGCGTAAACGCTTTGCTTTTATTATTTATTTTTTAAAATCGTTTCAAAACATTGTATAATAATAGTAAATAACAAAGAAGAGGTGCTAATGATGAAATCAAAAAAATTTCATAAAGAAGCCGAACATCTTTATTATTCTGTCCCAAAAGAAATCATTGAACGTATTCATGTTGTTATTCAAGAGGAATTTGAAGATAGTTCAGAACCTCCAGAAATTGAATTCATTGGATTTGATGTAAAATATCAAGTGAACTTACGTTTTAAATTAAGATAAGGTTTCGTTCATTATTTTGATTATCATTTCCACCATTTAAAATCGATTAATGAATTTCTTCCTTACATGGAAAAAATAAAATTGTTGGTTAAAGAAAGTTTCGAATCATCCAAAAGTAAAACTTAAGAAACTTTTTATTACACGATAATTTAAGAAAAGGAGCTATTTTTATGTACTTCGAATCACCTTTCACGTATGAATTTGGTTATTTTAAAGAACGATGGGATCACATTACTAAAGATCATCAAAATAAACAACTCACATTTATTTATAAAGAATATTATGCTTCTGCCAGCTTTGCTTTCTCGTGGGATAGTTGTTATATTGAACCTACTACACGAATGAGTTATTCCTTTACATTGACTAACTTAGACTTAGTAGAAAAAATTGATTTGCCTGGTAGTGGTTGGATTGAAGTGGTGACGGTCTTAACCGAAGACCAAAAGAAACAATTTATAAATGATATTATGCATATGTTCGGTGTTTTATATTACGGAATCTTTCCAAATCAAACAATTGATTCGCTTTATTATTCCATTCAACGCGAATTTCAAGGAACGGATTTTTCAAGTTCTTTAACGTTAAATTCTTTTTCTCTAACAGGTTTGTTGTATTACAAAGAACGTTCAGAAGAACATCTAATGACAAAACTAGAAGTATCTGAAAACGGCGAATTTTATTTGTTTTCTCACTGGGGAAACACAATTGCTAGTGAAGAAGACTTTGAACAAATGAAACAAGCAGAGGAAACGAAAAAAATATTAGGAGATGTACTAAAAAAATTTCATACAAAAACACGGTTAAAAAAATTGTTTAGCTAATAAAATAAAAAAAAGATCCGATATAATCGGTTCTTTTTCTTTATATTATCTAATTAATAACTTTTTTATTTTCTCTTTTTTTTATTTTTTCAATCATTTTTTCTCCTTTTTTTCTTGCTTTTTCTTCAACTTTTCTAAATGCAAATACCGTTCTTGTATGTCCTATTCTACACCCTGGCGAGTAATCTTTAAGTGTTTCATGATATTTTTCCCTTGTAACAATAAAATCCGCAAAAAATCTTCCGCTTGATTCGATAACAATATTATATCTGAATTTTTCTTCTGCGATATTATTCATATCTCCATCCCCTTGTTTAATCCTTCAAATCATTGCTTTCTTTTACAATTTGATCATGAATCTTTTTATGTTTTTTTAGATAATTCTTTGGTTGTAAAATGAATTGATGCACATTTTCCGTTAAAATATAATGTTTTTTCTTATATTTTTCTCCTAGACCTACTTTTTTTAACACTTTGTAAGGCAAGTATGTTACCCATTCAAATAATTTAAACGGCAACACGACACAAATCATGACAATCATTCGAAACCACATTGGCAAAAAACTAGGAATCATATTTATTCACTTTCCTTTCTTTTATTATACTTACATTATACTTCATAAAGATGCAAAATATAAAAAAGAAACGAATAAATTCATTTCTTTTTGTTTTCCTGTTCACATGATACAATAAAAAATATCATACATAACAGGAGTTAAATATATTGTATATTCATAAAAAAATAGCTCATTGCGATGCCAGTTTCGATGAAGAAAATAAAACGGCTATCATCGGTTTTGTTCTTTATAATGAAGATGGCACTCTTTTATCCAAAAAATCCATCGGTCATAAAGGAGTTCTTAATTCTTTTCACGCAGAATTACTCGGAATTGAAACAGCGTTAAACACATTGCAACAAAAGTGAACGAAGGCGGAAAAATAAAAGTAAAAGTAGAATACCGTGCATTTTACAATGACTATGTGAAAAAGCTAAGAAAAATGAAAAAAGAACAAAGAAGCCGATAAGTTAACAAAAAAGAACTGAATAATTTCAGTTCTTTTTTTCAATTCCCGTTCCATCACATGCGCCACAAGGCGGACTTCCAAACGTATCGTAAACGCCACTTCCACCGCACGCAACACATGTTTTTTCATCTTGGTTTTCTTCTTTTTCATTTTTTTCTTTCAACAAAGCTATGCTTTGTTTCAAAAGCATTCGTAAATTCGCTTTATTATATTTTGGATCCAATAATACTTCTTCTAACTCATCTTTACTTAATTTCATCAAATCATGTACTGTTTCCAATAATTTTTTCATCCGTAAACCCTCACTTTTTTTAATAATTATATCCATTTTTATTTTAACACATTTTTTACCAATTAAATTTTTAACCTGTATAATATTTTTTATAATAATTAACGAAAGGTTGGAAATAAATATGAAATTTTTTTTAGAATTGTTATTCATTCTTTCTTGTGCATCACTACCTATAACTTTTTTACTTTCTTTCTCTTATAAGGATGGAGAAGTACTTTTCCAACTATCTGTTTCATTACTTTTTTTAAGTTTTTTGCTTAGAAACTTTTATAACCAAAGAAAAAATAATACTAAACAGAAAGGATGAAAATAATGAAAAATAAGCATGATAACTGGGAATATTAGGATGTATGGTCAACAGAAGGACATTTCATTATACCAAACGATTGGACAAAAGAATTATTCAATCAAATTGTTGTTCAAATTAAGAACCTTATCGACCTCGATAAATAAAGAAATTGAATAAATAAAAAGAACTGAATTTTATCAGTTCTTTTTAACATTAGATACAATATATTTGGCATCATACCCTACACCTTGCAATAAAGCTGAACCTCTTCGATATTGCCAAGGTAATCCGATAAAATATAATCCTTCAACCGTTGATACCCCTCTATCATGAATAACTTTTCCTTTATTATCTACTACACCTTGTATTTGTAACCAAGGAAACTCCGTTTTAAAACCTGTAGCCCATATAATATTATTCACTTGAAGTAAACTTCCGTCTTCAAAGAGTAATTGATTCTTTTCTATTCCAACTACTCTTTTTTTGATATTTACTTCTTTTTTCTTAATCGCTTGTTTTAGTTCAAAACCAAATATAGGATCACCTTTCTTTTGAATAAGTTTACCAAGCAAGGAATTGTTAGATGCTTGTAAGATTCCCAACTTTTCAAACCACCAAAAAATACTTTTACCTAAAATGTTCAATGGCAAATAATTTATTTTATTACTCACAGCTAAATATGTTTTCTTCACTTTAGACAATTCGACCGCTATCTGCGCACCACTGTTTCCTCCGCCTACTACTAACACATTTCCTTCTACTAATTGATCTGGATTTTTATAAGACGAAGAATGAAGTTGATGAATCGTATTTGGTAATTGTTTAGAAAAATCAGGAATATTTGGCGTTTGAAATGGACCTGTTGCTACAATTACATTTTGAGCTTTATACTCATTTTTATTTGTTTTAACAAGAAAGTAATTTTCCACTTTCGAAACGTGTTCAATTTTTTCATTTAACTGTATAGGTAATTCAAATTTTTCTGCATATTTTTTTAGATATTTTACAATTTCATCTTTAACAGGTAATCCTTGTTGATCGCCTGTCAGCGGAAGCCCAGGTAGTGAACTATACATACGAGGAGTAAATAGAACCAATGAATCATATCTTTCTTTCCACGCTTCACCTATTTCATCACACTTATCTATGATGACAAATTTCTTATTTGCTTTTTTTAAATAATAACTGATTGCAAGACCTGCTTGTCCAGCTCCAATCACAATTGTATCGTACATTTTTTTCCCTCCATTGTTAGATCATATGTTTTTATATATTTATTTATTATAAAGTATTTACCAATTTTTTTCCATTACCCTGTCGAATTTCAAAAAAATATCCATGAATAAATGCAACTAAGCTACCATAATGAAAGAAAAAGGATAGCAATTATGCTATCCCTTTTTCATTTAAGTAACTTTTTAACGGTTTTTGAAGTATGTCAACAACAGCAATAACGATACTCGTTGCTAAAATACTTATTAAACTAATGGATATAGGACCTGCTGAATCATCTCCCGAAATACTAGAAATCACCTTCAAGCTTATTATCATTAACACGATGAAGAAAATGGCTGTAAAAGCACATTTTTTTATCATCTTTAAAGATGTAAGAGATGACTCCGAGAAAGCGTTGTTCCTTTCGATAAAGGTTAATAGTTTATATACATGAAACAACCCAAAAGAAAATGTAATACAGATTCCATATGCACATACTAAAAGGGGATATATCGAATAATCTCCACCTGGATGTACTTTTATATCTTTCATGGTTAACACAGGGATCCAATAGATACACAAAGTAAGCACTGCAATTCCAATCAGAAAAATAATGACCTTTAAGAAAATAGCTGAACCTCTTTTACCATTCATTTAAAACACCTCACTTATTTAACAATAACACAACTTTATCAAATAATTTATCGTTTTAAAATAAATTGTTATTGTTATTTTTTCAAAACGGAGAAGAATTTCTAATGTTACCTATCCTTTTTGACCATGAGGAAGATAATGCTATTACAGTTTTGACTTAAAAATGTTTAAAAATCACAAATCAGTTTTTTCTTTATACTTACAAAAGAATTATATTCATCTTTTCGATGAAAAGTAAGATAAATAAGATAAATACATGCTATAATTAGATAAAAAGAAAGGAAAATGTATATGTTTACAATTATATCTTATTTGAAGCAACCTCTATCAGAAAATAAATTTTTCAACATAGAGGATGAAAAAAAATTACAAACTCTTAAAAATAAAATGGATGAGCAATATGTAGAAGGAGCCATTGTAGCAACATTTAACGGAGAAACCTTTTTAAGTTTAGAACAGGTAGATTTGATTGATCAATTATGGGCATACTTTCTCAATTCATTTGAAGAACTGAATGAAAAAGGAATTGCAGAATTTTACTTTCCTGATCAACCTTTGCGTTGTGAATTAAAAAATGTAAATAAAAATGAAATTCAAGTTACCATTGATACTAAAACTTATTTATTTCCTAGAAAATTATTTTTAAATGAAATGATTAAAGGAGCTCAATATTTTTTTCAAACAATCGAAGAAAACCTAGATTGGAAAGGATATTACGAATTCAACATCCAACAAATAAAAAAGTTAAAAGAGGGATTAAAATGAAAATTTTAGAATTTTTAGATTATTCATTATTTCGTAGTTTAGATGAAAAAAGCTTTTTAGATAGAGAACCAGAAGAAGAAAAAGGAGATTATTACGAAACAGGACCTTTTGTATTACTCGTAGCTCAACAATTTAAAGATGAGGTAGAAGAAGATGAAACACCGTATGAAATTTACGCTGCCTTTATTTTAGAACAAGGAGAAGATTTAATTGCGTATTGTAATTGCGGTTATTTCATCGATGATAGCGCAATGCTTTTAAAAGTAGAATCTTCGAATGGAGAAAGTTATTTCATGCTCGATCATGAACCTGCTATTCTTTACGAAGATGAACAAATCGATGAATTAAAAGAAGGTGCGCAAAAATTTTTACAAGATAATGGATTACCTTCTTCAACAACTATCGTCATTGTAAGCACCATGTAGAAAATATCCGAAAAATATAATAAATTAAAGTAATCCAAAAGGATTACTTTTTTTTGTTATTTTTAGAATAAATAAATATACTTATGCTAAAATAGATAAGAAATTAAAAGATAGAAAGGGAGAATAAACATGTTCGATAAATACCTTGCAAAAAATTTCAAATTATCCACAATAGAGAAAAATATGATAGAATTAGCCTTACAATATGGTATATCTAATGTAAAGCCGATCGACTATTACGGTATTAATGGATTAGTTAAACCTTCATTAAATGGACTTTATAGCGGCGCTTATCAATATGGAGACGACGACAATTGCATAGGAATTTGTTTTAGCATTAGAATCGATCGAAACGATTTAAATGATTCGGATATCATGATGACTCGAGGCATTATTGTAAAAGATAATGAAGTTATCATCAAACAAGATTGGAGATAAATAAGAAAATAAAGTATAAAAAAACATCCTAATGGATGTTTTTTTATACTTTATTTTCTTGAAAAGTCGTTAATAAGTGTAAACATATCATCAACTTCAATACGTTTATCTAAAATATGTTCCATTTTTGTTTTGAAAGATAGTAGAAAAAATAGGTGGAAATAACCATTATATCTGGGCTGCATTTCAAAATTAAGAATATTTTCGTTTATTCCATTTGTTAACGTAATTTGATAGATATTTGAATTTTCATTAAAACGAATGTATAATTCAATTTCTTTTGATTCAACATAAGGAATTAAACATTCTTTAAACTCATCCATCCTACTCCAATTCATATTTACATCTTCTATTTTTAAAGAAGATTTAGCAAAATTATCACCTGGAAAATACATATCATCACTCCCATTTCTTTTCTTTTTATTATTATAATATCTATGGATTAAATTAGGTGATTATTTTCATATAAAATACTTAAGAAATGATATAATAATAGTGATACTTTCTAAAAAACGGAGGTAATTATGATGAATAAATTTAAAAAAGAAGACATAATTGAAAGTTACAAAAAAGCGTTGGAATATATAGCTTTTGGTTTTAGAAACGGATACTCTGACGAAGATTTAATCGAAGAATATGCCAGAATAGCGAAAGAAACATTAGAAAAATTCGATACGAAAGATTCAGATGAAAAAATCGTTCTTTTTGAAAATATTCAATCTAAACTACAAAATGAACAAACCATTAAATGTATATTAAAATCAACAAACTATCGCTATAGTTCGAGCGATGGCGTAGATGAAGCAACTTTATGTAGCATTGAACGAGATAAACAAGGAAACATTATCTCTTTTGAAATAGAAGCTTTTGATGGCGGATTTGGAAAGTTCTATGTGAAGGAAAACAAAGCATACCTAGGAAATAACAAATTCAGTGATTACCCTTACGATATGACTGTTACAGATTGGAATATTACGGAGGAATGAAAATATTGAAGAAAATATCTCAAACTGAAATTTTGAAATTTACTTATGAATCAGAATTAGAAAGAGAAAAACATGTAAAAAAAATGAAGCTAAAAGGATACGAATGTACTGAACAGAAGCTAATGCCTTTCAATAAGAAAGGCGATTGCAACTGGTATGGTGAATTTGTTAAACACTATTAATTAAAAAAAACATCCTAATGGATGTTTTTTTATACTTTATTTATTATGATTCTCCACAATTTTATAATAATCTGGGATAAACATCATACCTTTAATTCTCGTATCTCTATGGAACATAACTTTTTTAAGCAATTCAAATTCTAATCCAAAAAACCAATAACAGGTAGTGGTTACTTTTGAGTGTTTGCAAAACTTACAATTGCCTCCATAATGACGAACTAGACTAGTCGGATACCATTCGATTCTTCCATCATTTATCATAAATTCTAATTCCAAGTTCCCTTTTTCAGTAAACATTTCAATTGAGACAGTATTTAAAAATGCTTTTTTATCTTCTAATTTAACTTTTGCAATAGATAAATTTTCTAATTTCTTCTTTTTCTTTTCTAAATAATTAAAACTTGTCAAAGTTTTATATTTTTCTATCACTGCTAATATTTTATTTTTTCGAATTTGATCATCGTAGTTTCTTCTAAGCGCTTTTAATTGTATTTTCAATTTTTTGATATACATATGATATTCTTCTAATATTTTTTCTTGAAATGGTTCAGTTTTAATAAATTCTTTTGCAATTGGTAAGAACTCAGTTTTGAATTCATGTTCAACAATCAAAAAATGATCAAAATCAGCAATATCATATTCTGCATACAATTTTTCCTCTTTAAAATAAAAAATAATCTCCGCAACTGATCCATAATATATATCAACTAAATATCTATGATTAATATCAGGGAACAGAATTTTAAACTTATTGATTTCGTGCATATGAAATCACCTCTCTTAATTTTTATACCAATTCTATTTTCAAAATCAATAAATTGCGATTTAAATTTTTTAAAGTATAATATTCGCGAACACCAAATAAATTGTAGGAGGCTTTTTCGTGAAAATTGGTTATTTCGAGAAAGGTTCAAAAATTAGTAAGAAAAAATTACAAGAAATAGAATTAGGGAAAGATTTAGTGTTTATCAAAGTAGATAAAAACGACTGGAATGATGCTTCTGATTTCGGTTATCGAAAATTAGAAAATACTATCAATGATGAAGTAGTACGATCTTATATGAGGTTCGAAAAAAAATATTATTTTAAAGAAGTAACTGATGATTCATTTATGGCACAATTCAAGGATTTTTCTTTTGTATGTCATCAATTAGAGAACGTTAAACAACGTTGCCCAGAAGTGCAATTTTATTTAATACCAAAGGAAACAAATCCATTATCACCTAGTTCTGTTTCATATTCCACTAAAGCCAAAGGAAAACAGGAGAACATGTTACTTTTATGCCATGATGGGAAATTAGATATCCGAATTCATAGCATAGAATTTGAAGAACGGAATCTAACGAAAACAAAATTCAATTCTATTTTCCCTGAAGAATTCGAAAAAGCTTACAAAAAACTTGCGTGGTCAGGAGGCGATAAAAATGAAACAAACAATAGGAAAAATTGGAATGGTATCAATGACCTTATTATTCATAATTCAAATAAGCATGATGTTTTTAGAACTTCATAAAAATAACATAGAAAAAAAAGAAGAAATCGAAAGACTTAAAAAAGCTAATATAGATCATGTTTGTACAGTTAAAGCGAATGTATGCTTAATTGATGAAGTAAATAGAGTAGCTCACAAAACAAATATAGAAACAGGTATTAAGTATTCTACTTTATTGTTATTTCCTATAATTGGTTTTTCTTTATTTTATTCACTGATGAAAAGTAAAAAAAATGTAATGATTATATTTATAATTTTATTTATTTTGTTATCTCTTTTACAATTTTATTTGAATATTGTGAGGATAGCGGAATAATATTCAAATTGATCCGATGACATCAAAAAACAAAAAAATGGTGTCATACATGTAAAAAGAAAAAATGCATGAAGAAAACTGATCCTTCATGCATTTTTAACAATTTTTTCCCCTCGCTCTTTTGAAATAAATCCACTTTATCATGAGAATTTTAGTAACTATATTTTAGTGGCTTTTTTTCATGAGTCTTTTTTATATTTTACTGAAGTTGTATCAGCGTATCGATCCCCTCCCTTGTATATACACAGTTATCATTATCCACTCTTACAAGTCTCATTTTTCATCTTCATTTATTATATAATAGTAACAAATTGTATTTTATTATCTAATTTTTTTTGATAAAATAAATATATTATCATTAATAAAAAAACAACTATGGAGATGATAACATGAGAGACCCTAGATTAAAAAAATTTGCAGACACAATTGTTGATTACTCGGTTGATCTTCAACCGAGCGAAAATGTTTTAATCGAGATGATCGGGATTGAAAATCCCGAATTTTTAAAAGTATTAATCGAAAAAGTGTATGAAAAAGGCGGAAATCCTTTTGTAAATATTAAAGACCCGCGTGTAAACCGTGTATTTTTGAAAGGTGCAAATGAAGCACAATTAAAAGAACAAATTGAAGTTGATTTATTTCAAATGAAGAAAATGGATGCTTACATAGCGGTCCGTGGCGGAGATAACATTACCGAGCTTTCAGATGTCCCGTCTGAAAAAATCAATTTGTATAACAAATTATATCGTGAAGTATTAGATGAACGTGTCAATAATACAAAATGGGTTATTATGCGTTATCCTACTCCATCAATGGCACAATTAGCAGGCGTTCCAACTGATGAATTTGAAAATTTTTATTTTGATGTTTGCACTCTTGACTACAAAAAAATGGATAAAGCAATGGACGCGTTAAAGAACTTAATGGATCAAACAAATAAAGTTCGTCTTGTATCACCAGGAACTGATTTAAATTTTTCTATGAAAAATCTTGGTTCTATTAAATGTAGCGCCTCTAGGAATATCCCTGATGGTGAGGTTTATTCGGCTCCTGTCAAAGATTCCGTTAATGGCGTTATTACATACAACGCAACTACTCTTTACAATGGCACTACTTTTGATAATATTCGTCTTGTATTTGAAAATGGTAAAGTAATCGAAGCTACTGGATCCGATACTAAAAAATTGAATGAAATATTGGATACAGACCAAGGATCGCGTTATGTTGGAGAATTCGCAATCGGTGTTAACCCTTTTATTTTACATCCAATGAAAGATATTCTTTTTGATGAAAAAATTGCAGGAAGCATTCACTTCACGCCTGGTCAAGCATATGAAGGCATTGCTGACAATGGTAATCGTTCTGCTGTACACTGGGATATGGTATTAATCCAACGACCTGAGTATGGCGGCGGCGAAATTTATTTCGACGATGTATTAGTTCGTAAAGATGGATTATTTGTATTACCTGAGCTACAAGCTCTTAATCCAGATAATTTAAAATAAAAAAAGCTGCTTTAAGCAGCTTTTTTGTTTTAAACTTTCTTTAATTCAAATGTATCATTATTCAATGTAATATACATTTTTTCGTCTTTTCTAAACACGTGAAACGTACTGTTATTGTATATATCAATTTCTTGATCCATTTCATTTTGAACATGAGGAAAAAAAAATCTCTCTTCAAATTCGTCATGTGGATAACCATTACTTTCACCAGCGGGTTGAAAATACATTAATGCAATTCTCAACTGTTCTGTATCTTCTCCAAACAATTCAGTCAGTGTGACTTTTTTCATGTTTTCTGGTAACTCATCTGTTTTTCCTATTGATAAATCAAAAAGCAAATCATAATTCAATACCTTGTTATATTCTTGAAAATTTCCATCAATAGATGTTGTTTGTAGTAACTGTAAAATCTTTGCCCGTTCATTTACTTCATAAAAATATACCTCGGTATCTTCATCTATATCACGCAGATACCAATAAAATTTCTTTGTTTCTTGATGAAAAACAAGATAAAAGTAATCATCAACACCTCCCCAGAAACCACGACCAAATCCAACGATAACATTTAGATTCGACAATAATTTTCGGTAAGGATCAAATGAAAAACGGAATTTTTCGTAATTGTAATAACTATTCCATTCTTTTTCAAGGCTTTCCCAATCTTTTTCACTCGTAATATTGACGTTTTTTAAATCTAATTTTGTCATTATTTTTCCTCCATTTTAGAAAGTAGTTTATTGTTTTCCACTTCAAAATAACCAAAATCATAATTTTCGATGTCATACATCGTATCCAATGAACCCGTTTTCATTTCTTCCACTTCTAACTTTTTAAGATATTCAGCGATATAATCTTGAATTAAACCTTCGTACACGGACTTATCAAAGATAAGTTCATTTTCTACGCGTCCTTTTCCTATATATTGATAAATAGCAAAGGGTTGATTTTGATAAAAAATAATTTTTACCGCTCGACTTCGACCATCGTTACATGTATCAAATACATAGTTTCGCTCCTTTAATTTTTCACTTGTTTTCATTTCCATTCCCCATGTATCAAGATTTGATAAAATCTGAAACATGGTATATTGTTCCAGTCCATATACTAGATGTTCCTCAGAATGTTCTAATTTCAAAATATCCTGAATCTTCATTTCCATATTCCATTCTCCTTTTATTTGTTATTTTATACTTTATCATTTTACCAAAATATAGTTTATTTTGGCGAAAAAAGAAAATACAATTTTTTTTATACGCAGTAAAAAAATTACTTTATAATAGGAGACAACAAGGGAGGTGTTCATACATGCAATTGTTACAACAAGCAGAACTAATTTCCGAAACGTGTCGTTATATCGCACAGGTTAAGCTTTTAATTGAAGAAAAGGAGAAAAGAGTCATTACAGCCGTTCCTAAAAAAAGAGGAGAATATATTTTTTTCTACCCTGAAGAAGAACTAACCCTTCACTTTACTTCAGCTTCCCGTATTACTTTTTATAAAGTCCGTTTCCATGAAATTAAATTAATTAAAAAAAGTATTTATTATATTTTTACCATTTTAAGCTTTTTTGAACTTGAAAATATACGAAAAGAAGAACGTAAATACGTTGAATGTCCTGCTATTTTACAAGACGAAAACATCACAAAACTTGGTACAATTTTAGATATGAGTGAAAATGGGATGAAAATTGAAACAAAAAAACCATTATTGCAACCATTTGTTCAAATTTTATTTGAGCGCAAAAACAAACATATTTATGTACAAGGTGAAATTATGTGGACAAAACAAATTGGTAATCTGTATTACTATGGAATGAAAACGAATCATGTTGGGGTGATTGAACATGAAAGCCGAGCTAACGCTTAATCGTTCCAATCGTAAAATTGATATTGATATTATCGCAGGAAATAATAAAACCGTTTTTATTTCTATTCCAACGCGCAACGAGGAAATGGTTTATTTTCATCCAAACGAACCTGTTGAAATTACCTATTACAAAGAAAACAAAATGTATCGTTTTCATACGCTTTTTTCAAATGTTGAACGTTTTCGTCATCAATGGTTTTATCGACTTATCATTCAAGAAGTAAATGAATCAGATAATGTACGAAAAGAAGAAAGACAAAACGTAGAAATTCCGAGCATTATATTCGGTGATTTTCATTATGTATTTGCGACCATTTTGGATCTAAGTCCTAGCGGAGCAAAAATCGAAACATCCGCCCCATTTCCCAAAAAAGATATCATTTTATTTTTTGAAAATGAAAAAGAATGTTGGATCAAAGGTTCGATCATTTGGGAAAAACATGAGTACAATAAATACTATTGCGGCGTTTCCTTTCAAGATAAAGTCTGAAAAAAATCAAACTTTATCTTTTTTTGTACACATTTCTTTGGTACAATAAAGAAAAAGGAGTGAAGTACATGCAAAACCAATTATGGGAATTTTATAAGCGATATCGAAAACCAATTTTTGATGTGGCGCTTATTGTATTCACCATTTTTATTGTCATGAAGTTATTTTCGTATATCTTTTTCCTTGCTTTTCCTGTTTTACTCGCTTTTCCAATTGCGGCTCTTCTACGACCGCTAGCATCATTTTTACATAAAATAGGAGTAAAAAAAGCATGGGCAACGAATACATCTACCTTCATTTTCATTTTAATTATCCTTGGAAGTTTAACAGGGATTATTGCTATTTTCGCTACGCAAATTTCTCATTTAATTGGTGAAATTCCGAAATATGTGGATTTTTTCAAAACACAATTCGTCGAAAAAGCACCGTTTTTTGAGAAAAAATGGGATGCACTACCTCCTGAAATCACACAAAAAATACAAAGTTCTGCTACAACTGCTTTACAAAAAACATCTAACCTTTTTGTAAATTTCTTTACGCACGTTGTATCAACCATTACATCTGTTTCAGCGATGATTGCAAACTTTGCCATTGCATTTGTACTTGCGTATTATTTATGTGTAGATTTTGATTCCATTTCACAATCTGTGAAACAAAAAACACCGAGAACATTTAAACACATCTTTCATTTTCTTCGTGAAAACGTGTTAACAGGTATCGGTACATATGTGATTGCCCAGTTAAAATTAATTTCTATTACATTTTTTATTGTATTAGTTGGATTATTAGTGATTGGTGCAGACAACGCATTTTCTTTATCCTTATTATCTGCTTTATTTGATATTTTACCACTGTTAGGTGTTCCTGCTATTTTCTTACCATGGATCATTTACAGCCTTGTGGTTGGTAAAACAGCGTTTGCGATTAAACTAGCGGTTATTCTAGTCATTACAATGGTAACTCGTCAATTAGCAGAACCTAAAATTGCAGGAGATGCATTAGGTGTTTCGCCTTTTATTATGTTAACAGCGATGGTTGTTTTCTTAAAATTATTTGGCGTAGCAGGTATGTTACTTACTCCGATTTTACTTATTTTAATTAAGCAATTATACGACAAAGGCATTTTCCAAAAATGGATTCGTAAACCAGAAGGTGAATACGACCATCAAAATGGAAATAACCCTTAAAAAACGTGCATATGCGCGTTTTTTTCTTACTATTATCTTCACAAATTGTGAAGAGGCGATTATATGGATATCCGAAAGTAATAAAAAGAAAGGAGAAAAAATGATGAATATAGGAGATTTATTACGCAGTCATCGATTGAATAAAGGGTGGACACAAAAACAAGTAGCACAAAAAATAGGCGTCGAACACAATACATATAGTCAATATGAAACAGGAAAACGTCATGTAGATGCATCCATGTTTTTAACATTAGCTCAGTTATTAGACATTAAGCAATTCAATCAGGAGGTCCTTATGAGTTTACTAGATACGAAAGTATCATTATCAATTGGAATTAAACTAAAAGAAATGACGATTGATGAACTTCGCGATTTAAAAAGAGGGAGTATTTTTGATTTAAACGGTAAAAATCAAGATTCATTTCCTTTACTTGCAGGAAATGAATCAAAAAGCGTTATCGGATATGGCATTTTTCAAAAAACAGAAGAACAATATCCGCATCATTATTTCAAGCTAACGAATTTACTTAAAGATTCTATTCCTTATCGAACAAACAATGAGAGTATGCTCATTGAAATGGACATCGAAAAACAATTATCTATACAAGAAATTAATCAATTGACTTTGGAAGATACGTTTCGTTGTTATGATTTAAAGGATCATTTTGCTTTAAAAATATGGTTAGGAAAAGAAAAACTTCATCATATTGGTTTTGCTCAACAGTTAGTAAACACAGACGATCTTAAAATACGCATCACAACGATCAAAAACCCAGAAAGGAATGAATGGTTATGGTGATTAACGAACAACAAGTAGGAAAACTTTGGTTTTTACATGCTTGCTTTAACATCAGTTTTGATGAATTACTAGCACACAAATTTTTTCATTCGTTTCATGAAAATGAACAAGAACATTCTCGGTTAATTGTTTCTCGCGATTCCATGGGCGCGCCCGATCGCAAGGTATTATGTTTCGAAATAAACGAACAAATATTCGCCATAGGCGAGTGTTTAGAAAAAGTGGAACGTTTTTCACCTCACTATCCTATTAGTCTTTTTGAAAAACCTTATGTTATACATATATCCGAAACAAACGCTGACATTCGCCAACATATCGGTTCGTGTCCTTTACAAGAATTAAAAAAACTTTTAATTGAACAGTACAATATTCTTTATGAATATAATCAAAATCATCTTTTTGTGGAAGAAAATTTAACTTTATATATCGGTGAACAAGAAAAAAAAGCATTTAGTATTGTCTCAAAAGAGAACTCACATAAATCAAAAGTTTCTTATTATTTCAAATCATTAAAAAAGAACTAGCATAGCTAGTTCTTTTTTAATGTAATTGCGGTTGTTGAATGAGTTTTTCTACTATTTTGATCAGTTCATTTTCTTTCATTTCTAAGAAAATAGCTTGTTCAATATTTTTCTTACACAATAACAAAAGATCTTCTCCTACTTCTATTTCATTTTGTTCTAATAATAAATTCATTTTTTCTTTTGCTTCTTTAGCAAAATGTTTACCCTCTTCACATTTAACAAGTAATTCTGTTACTAATCCTTGATCTATGTATTTTTTCGGATCAATTCCTAACATAGTTAATGTTGCTCTTTCTGTTTCTTTTGTCCGTTCAACTAATCTTTTATTTACTCTTTCAAATAATTCTTTCATATCATTTCCTTCTTTCATAAAAAATAGTTATCGATTCATTTTCAAAAAATCAGGAATTCCTATCTCATCAAGAAGCTCTGCTTCTTGATCTTTTTCTTCTTCAAATAAACCTTTTAAACGCGTTGTTTCATGTTCTTTGCGTTTGGCTTTTTCATACAACTTTTCAAACCATACAGGAGTGGATATAATATCTCTATATTCTGTTTTTTTGCTCAGTCTAGATTCTGAAAATTCCCATGCTATTTCTTCATCTTTTTCTTTTGGGATAATAATGGATCCCTGACATTTCGTCCTACCTTCATAGGTTGCAAATACATATTCTTTATAATATGTTCCTTCCACTTCTCCCATATAATACTTTTCTGTTTTTAAAAAATCATAACTTTTCATAGGTATATTCTCCTTTTTATAAAAAAGCAGCCCAAAGGCTGCTTTTAATAATTTGTGATCAACACTTCTCTTTCTTCTACTTTTTTATCCTTTTTATGATAATTTGAATTTTTATAATGAAAATTCAAATCATGAATTGTGTATTTTTTTGCCCATTTTATTAAAATTTCATTTTTCTTTTCTCCTTTTTCCATTACGTTTGATAAAGCAAAGAGAACTTCTTTTTTATGTAATGTATCCAATAAATGTAATAAATCTTTTTCATCTTTCTCAGTCCAACCATCTTGTTCATTGTATGTCGCTGTTGTAATTAAGTAAGGAGGATCACAGTAAACAAAATCCCCTTTTTTTAATTTTTCCACATCCAAAGATCGAAAATCTTTCATAGAAAAATGAATGTTTTTAGCATGTAGAGAATTCATAAATTTTTCTAAATTAGAACGAATATTTTTATTAAAATCTCGTTTTCCTACAGGCATATTAAACTTACCAGAACGATTAAATCGAATTTGATTGTTAAATCCGAAAATAATTAACGAAAAAAAAAGCAATTCTTTCGGGAATTTTTGAGTATCGTTATTGTAATCGTCTCGCAACTTCATATATTTTTCTTTATTATACGAACCTAATCCTTTAGAACTTTCACAACCATAATAATTATAGCCATTTTTTGTCGAATCACTTAATCCATAAAAAGCAACGATTGATTCAATCCCACTTACTACTTTTTCATAAGTATGATTTGAAAAATATGTATATAATTCAATTAAATAACCATTAATATCATAAGCTTGTACATTTTTCGCTTCTACATTAACTGCTACATTTGCACCTCCTGTAAATAAATCAACAAATGTATCTATTTTTTTTGGAAAGACTTCTACAAGCTGTGGCAATAACTTAAATTTTCCTCCTGTATAGTTCAAAGGAGACTTAATATATGTTTTTTTCATTTTCTCACCTCGTTTTAATTAAAATAAATATACCATATTTTAATTTTTTCATCAATGTTTTTATTTTTATAAAAAATGAAAAAAACCTCTTATTTAAGAGGTTTTTAATTTATTAATTCTTTTCCGTACTCTTCATCTTTGATTTTATTTTTGAAATCTTCAAAAAATTCAGGACCGTAATGAACCATTTTAAAATTTTTTAAATAATTTTTGTCTTTTTCATTATATGTATTCATATCACGTAACCAACAAATAAATTCCCTTGTTGTTAATCGATATTTTCGTTCTTCTAAAATCCCTTTTTCTTCATCGCACTGAATTACTTCCATCAAGGAAATATCTTCATTTAAATCATCACTGTAGCTGACTAAAAACAATCTTCCTTTAAAAAACTCTTTGGCTTTCCACAACGAATTAAATTTTTGTTTGTTATCTTTCATTTTCCCATTCCAACAATATCGTTTAGGATGAGCAGTAATATTTGTGACGTAATTGTTTTTTCTTTTCAAAAATTCAAATAATACATATTCATCTGTAGAAGGAATGTATTGAAATAAGTCCAAATCAAACCCTTTCGTCCCTTGTCCATTTAACAATAATTGTGTTAGTTCAATACCATTGTCATCATGAAATTTTTTGTTTTTATGTATCACTCCTAATAATTTATTTACATAAACATCCTCAATTTCTTCTTTTGCATTCCCTAATGCCTTTGAATATGAAGCGTTTTGATCAATGTTATTTAACCGCTGAAAAACTTTACGAAACTCTTTTAATGATTTATAAATAACTACTTTATATTTTTTATTATCTTTTAAATCATTTGTCATCATTACATATTTGTTTTTCCCTTTTTGATAGACAATAAATATTTTCGCAATTTTTTCTTTCATATTCATAATGAAATCAATTTTTTCGGCTAAAAACACATCGACGGTTTGTTGAATTTCTTTTAAGATATTTATTCCTTCTTTTGTCGATTGTGCGTACTTTTCAATATCTTCTACTTTAATAAACTCATAATAAAAGTACATGTTTTTTTCTGTAGAATATTGTAATCGATCATTATTAAAAATCATTTTCCCCATCTCCATCTTTAGATTTTCTTACATATTTTACCATATAAAATTTAAAAAATGTAAAAAAAAACCAAAAACAAAATTAAACCTTTATTACAAAAGAATCATTTACAAAGTGCCTAATTTTCGGTTAAAATAGAGTTATAAGAGAGGAGAGAATAAAAAATGCATAAAATTAAAATTGAAGGATTACCGCAAACAGACATTCGGAAAGAAAAAGGGCTGTATGTGTTTGAATTGTTAACAACAGGATCAGAAAAAGCACCAGAAGGTTTACCTAGTAGTGATGAAATTACATATTCTGTTTTATTAAACGAAGCACAATACAATGAAATTGAAAAACAAATAGAAGAACAAAAATCATCTTTTATGGACTCTTATTTTGAAATTGAAGGAGAACCTTCTTTTGCTGTTTCAACAAAAATTTGTAAAGGTGAAATTGCTATTATCACATTTACTATTTCAAGAATTCAAGAAAAATCATTATTAAGTGAAAAAAAACCTGCGCATTATCCTGAGGGAAGTATTTTACGTTCAATTAAAACCATTGTTATTCCTGAAGAATTTTTATCTAAACGTCCGCGCGCTATTAACGAAGCGATCCAACAAATTAAAGATACAAATACCGTTGATAAGCCCGTTACTGTTGATAGCAATAATACATTGAAAGATGGGTATAAGCGTTATTTAGCTTTGAAAGAACTTCATTACACACACGTGCCTGTCGTATTTGAATAAAATAAAAAACAAAAAACCTACTGTGTAGGTTTTTTGTTTTAATTATATCATGCCAAATAACTTTCGAAGCCTCTTCGCATTTTCTTCTCGTTTTAATGCTCGATCTGATAATTCTTTCATGATTTTTTCTATTTCATTTACATTCTTTTGTTCATCAAAAAGATATTTTTTTACTTCAACCGTTAATTCTCTTAGTTCTTTTTCATCTACGTCAAGATGAACGAATTCCAATAATAAAGGTGTCATTTTTTCTTCTACGAACATTCTTTCGCGTTCTTTATACCATATTAGATTCTCTGTTGAACAATTCAACAAATACAACGATTTGATGTGATAATAATATTCTTTTGAGTCTTTTTCAAAATAATCTTCGTAATCTTGTAATATGGAATTTGTCGATCCAATCGGAGAACTCCATGCATACATAAGTTCACTAAATTCATATTCCATTAATTCTTTTACTTCTTTTTCATTCATTTTCTCCATTTTAAACACCTTCTTTAGATTTAGTTAGTTTTTCCTTTTTTTTATTATAACATATACACTTCCCACGATCATGAAACAATACGTGATATTTTGCATTATTCCCACTACATCATTCCAACTTCTACTTCCGTTTAAATACAATTGTAAGCATAATCCTCCAATAACAATCCATAAAACAGAAACTCTTTTTTTAAATAAAAAACCCGCTCCCCCGCCTATACTTCCACCAAACATAGACGTACCATACCATACAAGTAAGATAGTAATTTGCTCTTTAAACGAAAACAAAGCATTTAATTGATTTTTATATACAAAGTACTCATAGCTATACCCTATAATAAAATAAAAAGAAATAGCTACTATTGTGTAAATCATCCCCACTAATACTGCATGTTTTACATTCTTACCAAATACATACCCAACAACCATCGCCATAATAAACCACATTGGTAGCGAGTTAATCATAATAGCAATATAGGATAGCAAGATTTGAAATAGATGAACATTTTCATCCATATAAGGTAAATTATCCGAAACAACTGAAAAAAATCCAACGAGTAAACCTACTACAAGTGTAAAAGAAATAAATGATTTCATTCATACTCCTCCATTTTTTCTTCCATTATACACATTTAGAATTAATAAAAAAAGAACCGATTAATCGGTTCTTTTTTTATTAATTCTTTTTCATTTTACTTTTTATCCATTTTTTTATACTCATTAATGTTTCATATACAATTGGTACAACCACCAAAGTTAACAGCGTCGAACTAATTAATCCGCCAATAACGGTTACACCTAATCCTTTTGAAATAAGTCCGCCACCTTCCACTCCAATCGCAAGAGGAATTAACGCACCTACTGTTGCAAGAGCTGTCATTAAAATAGGACGAAGACGTGTCGTTGCAGCTTCAAGTAGGGATTCACGTGTTGACAATCCTTCTTTTTCTTTATGAATCACACGATCCACTAGCACAATTGCATTGGTTACCACAATTCCAATTAACATTAACACACCAATTAATGAAGATACGCTGATGGTTTCACCTGCAATTAATAGTCCAACAAGCGCTCCAATGACTGTAAATGGTAATGAAAACAAAATCGCAAACGGCGCAAGACCTCCACCAAAAGTAATAACAAGTACCAAATAAACCACTGCTATCGCCGCCGCAATCGCAAGACCTAATTGCATAAACGACTCATTCATATCTTCCGTTACCCCGCCCATATCAATATTTGCTGTTGATGAAATGGATAATTTATCAATTGATTTTTGTAAATCCATTGATGCTTTTGATACATTTTTTACTTTAATATCAGCACTTACTTCTGCGTAATATTTTCCGTCACGTTTGGTAATAGAATCAGAAGCAGTTCCTTTTTCAACATTTACTACATCTTTAATGGCTACATCCATACCAAGTGGATTTTTCACTGTTTTATTTGTCACATCTTCAATTGAATGATACGTAGTTTTTTCTGTTTGAATATAGACATTTACTTCTTTCCCATCTTTTTTCACTGTGGTTAAAGCAGGAGCTTCGCCTGATTTATTCATCGCCATTCCAATTTGAGCAGCCGTTAATCCAAGCGAACTTGCTTTTTCTTGATTAACAACTAAACGATATTCATCCAGCGTTTGAGAAAGACTTGAATCAATGTTTTTAAACGATTTAGATTGTTTTTTTAAGATTTTTTCTACATTTTTTACAATCGGTTCCACTTCTTCTTTGTCTTCTCCATATACATAAATTGTCACATTATTCTTTGTTCCGCCTGAACTTACATTTTGGAATCCCCATTGCCCTTTACTTGTCATTGTTTCTAAATCTTTTGCAACTTTCTCTTTTTCTTTTTCAAAGTTTTTTGCATCTTTTTTATACTCTACATAAAACGCCGCTTGATTTGTTGCGCTAGGATCCATTGGATTTTTTCCACCAACAGAATATTGAACTAATTTTACATCTTTTTTATCCATGAAATAACGTTCCGCTTTTTCTGCTACTTTTTGTGTTTGTTCTACTGTTTGTCCAGGACCTGGTTGGTACGTTGGAATGATCATTTTTTGCTCTTCCGATGACATAAAACTAAATCCAATTTTCGGAACTAAAAATAAACTTCCAATTAACAGAACAATAGCAAGGATAAAAGTTGTTATTTTATGTTTCAATGTCCACGTCAGTACACGTTTATAACCTTTTTCTAACAAACCTGGATGTTCTTCGTGATTTTTTGTTTGTTTTACACCTTTTTTAAACAACGTATGTGCCATCATTGGAACAATCGTAATTGCTACTAAAAGTGACGCTAACAATGAAAACACGATGGTTAACGCAAAAGGTAAGAACAATTCCCCAACCATCCCTGTTACCAATCCGAGTGGTAAAAATACAGCAATGGTTACAATGGTTGATGACATAATTGGAACAAATACTTCTTTTGTTGCACTTAAAATCAATTCTCTTCCTTTTAATGTTTCTGTCGTTAGCGACATTCTTCGGTAAATATTTTCAATAACAACAATACTATCATCAATAACTCGTCCTATCGCCACTGTCATCGCGCCAAGTGTCATAATGTTTAAGGTAATATCGAGTTCTTTTAAGAATAACACGGCAATTAATAACGACATAGGTATAGATATAATGGAAATAATCGTTGAACGAATATCTCGAAGGAATAGTAAAATAATCACTACAGCAAAAGCTGCACCAATAACCGCTTTACTTAACATCGTATGAACGGATTCTTCAATCGGCTTTCCTTGATCAAGCGTTGGCGTAATGGTTAAACCTTTATATTCTTTTTTCAATTTTTTTATTTCATCTTTTACATGATTAACAACTTCCACTGTGTTCGCGTCTGTTGTTTTGACCACTTGAACACTAATCGCTTCTTTTCCATTTGTTTTTGAAATGGATTCTGCTTTTTTCTCCAGTGTCAACGTCGCAATATCTTTTAAGTAAATAGGTGTTGCACCAGGAATACGTATATTTTCTAATTCTTCCATTGTTGCAATATGCCCATCCACAACAACAGATGTTTCTTTTTCTCCTATTGGGTATAAACCAAGTGGCAATTTCACAGCTGAACCTTTAATTATTCCTTCTACTGTTTCTTTGGTTATTCCATATTCTTTTAATTTTTCTTCATTATACGTTACATTCACTTGTTGAATTTGCTGACCTGATACCGAAACAGAAGATACACCTTCTACTCCTTCAAGCGTTGGTGCTATTTTTTCTTCTGTCACTTTTGTTAATTCTTCTAAGCTTTTATGTTTATCCGCTACACTCACTGAGTAAACAGGGAATGCATTAATACTAATTTTCGATACACTTGTTTCTTGCGCTCCTTCAGGAAGCGTTACTTTTTTAATCGTATCATTGATTTCATTTACTGCTTTATCCATATCTACTCCATAGTTATATTCTAAAACAATAGAAGAAGCATTTGACATAGATGTTGAATCTACTGCTTTTACGCCCGTTAAATGTTGCACTCTTTTTTCAATCGGATCGGTTATTTTTTCTGACACTTCATCAGGCGTTGCACCAGGATAAATGGTTGTCACCGTCACAACAGGTATTGTAATATCAGGAATGGTTTCAAGTTTCATTTTCATTCCGCTGTACAATCCTGCAACAACCACAATAATGGTCATTAACCAGATCGCTAATTTGTTTTTTAGCGAAAAACTAATTATATGTTTCACGTTATCACCTCTTTTAAAAAGTTAAAATAAAAAAATGTCATTTTCCGAACATTTTTTCACTTTCCTTTTAGACCACTTCGTCTTTTGGTTATTTTTCCCTTTTAAAGAAAAAAGAATCGAATGTATTCGATTCTTTTGATTTATTATTCATCTTCTGCCAAAAATTCTGCAAAAATATCATCTATATCCGTTTCATGTTCTGGATTACTTGAAAACATACCTATTGGAGCAGCAGAATTATATACAGGTTTTTCTTTTTTTTCAAAAATTTCTCGAAGTCTTGTCATTTCGCTTCGTTTTTTTTCTGCTTGTTGATACAATTCTTGAAACCATGACGGTGTTGCGTCTAACTTTCGATACGTAATCTTTTTTTCATCATCCCATTGTTCAAATGACCAGCTTGCACTGTTTTTAATATTTTGAAATAACAAAATACTTGCAATAATTTCATTTTCTTCATTTTTATCATGGTATATATATTCGTTAACTTCACTCATTTCTTCTGTTCTTGTATAAAACGGATGGTCGTTTAAAAATCCCCATTTATCCTTCATTTTCATTCATCCCTTTCTTCTTTTTTTATATTTTACCATAAATTTTATCTATTTTTATGATATTTATACAAAACAAAACCTGCAGCAATTACAGTAATTGTTAATACAACTTTAGCGCGTTTAATGTCCTGTTCCTTAAATAATTCAAAATTTTCTTCTGGTTCTTTACATTCCGCTCCGTATTGACAAGCAGAAGCATGCACATTCATTCCACCAATGAGTAAAAGAACAAATAATCCACACGTTACTATTTTTCTTTTCATATATGTCACCTCATTTCGTACTTACTATATCGAATTTTAAAAAAAAGAAAAGTTTTTTTAAAATAAAAAAAGGACTTCTTTTTCTTTTTGTTAATATATAAAATGTCCGATGCGGATAAACAGTTCCTTCGAATTCAACATTCAAATTAAAAGAACAAGTTGTTTATAACTTTTTTTACCTACTGTTTATAATATTCTCGGACATTTTTTAAAAAAATTAAAGGTTTTATCCTTTTTGCCGTAAATAATAAATATCATCTCGATGCGGAGTTGACAGTTACTTCATAATTTGGAAAATTGGAAATCATACTGTTGATCATATTCTCGAGATTTTTATGTTTAAAAGGACACAAACGTAAGTTCCGATGCGGAAAAAACAGTTACTTCGATAATCTATTACATATCAATAATTTATCAAATTCTAAACACTTACCGAAAGGTTTTGTTTCCAATCACTGTTTTTAATATTCTCGGAATTTATCTTTGTGTCTTTTTTCTTGTCTTTTTTTCTTTTTTATTATCCATAGGGGGGATTTTTATTTTGAAAATGACTAAAACTGTGCAAAAAAACCGCGAAAATCAAAAAGTGAAACGTGTGAAAAACTTTATGAATGGGAATAGTTATGAGTTAACCAATTTAGAAACATTAAAACTTGTAACAGCAAGCTCTATTTTTGGAGAACCTCAATATTATCGTCACGGAGAATTTGCTCAAAAAAAAGTCATCGATGGCATGTTTCGTATCCATCCTGTTGCCAAAGAGTATTCAGTATTAGGAACATCCTATGAAAACATGAAAACAAGTGATCTAATGGAACGCATCATCGATGAAGCATTAGATACTGATTTTGATGCAACCCTTCAGTGGGCAGTTACTCTTCGCCAGCAGTTTCAAATGCGTTTAAATCCTCAAATTATCATGGTACGCGCTTCGATTCACCCGAATCGTCAAGCTTATACTGAAAAAAATCCTGGAAAATTTAAAGAAATCAATCAACTGGTTATGAGTCGAGGAGACGAACCTGCTTCTCAACTTACATATTGGTTATATAAAGAAGGATCGAAAAAAAGCATCCCTTCCGTATTGAAACGCAGCTGGAAAGAAAAGATTGAATCTTTATCTCGTTATCAAATTTCGAAGTATAAACATACGCACGTCGGTCTCATTGATACCGTTCGTATTTCGCATGCCAAAGGAACGCTTGTAAATGAACTAATGAAAACAGGCACCGTTACTGTAAATGATTCAGATGCTACATGGGAGCAACTTCGTTCAAAAGGAGATTCATGGAAAAGTATTTTAGAAACCATTACCATTCCACATATGGCATTACTTCGTAACCTTCGTAATATCTTTACAGAAATTGATGATTTATCTTTATGCCAAAAAATTATGGAACAATTAAAAGGCGGAGTATTAAAAGGAAAACAATTCCCGTTCCGTTATTACACTGCTATGAAAGCTGTACACAGCGCAAGTGTTCATCACAAAAGTGTCCTTTTAGATGCGTTAGAAGAATGTATCGATATTGCAAGAGAAAACATGCCAAAATTAAAAGGAAAAACCATTTCTCTTTCTGATAATTCAGGAAGTGCATGGGGTACGTTTAATTCGGAATATGGTAGTGTAACAGTTGCTGAAATCGATAACTTATCTTCTGTTTTAACTGCTCAAAATAGCGAAGATGGCTACGTAGGTATTTTCGGAGATCGTTTAGATGTCATTCCCATCTCTAAACGTAACGGCGCATTAACTCAAACTACAGAAATTACAAAAAAAGGTCAGCATATCGGCGGCGGAACAGAAAATGGCATTTGGTTGTTTTTTGATCAAGCTATTAAAAACAAAGAACACTGGGATAACATTTTCATTTATTCAGATCAACAAGCAGGACACGGCGGATTGTATGGAATTAACTCAAAGGATTACAAAGAATTTTCGGTTGGCGGCGGATGGTCAAGAGATTACATCGATGTGTTAAAACTTGTGAATAAGTACCGTGCAGAAGTCAATCCAAAAGTAAACGTATTTTCTGTACAAACAGCGGGATACAACAACGTTGTTATTCCTGAGACGTTGTACCGAGGAGGCATTTTATATGGATGGACGGGAAAAGAAACAGTTTATGCCGATGCTTTAATTAAAACGTGGGATGAGATTGAAAACAAAAAACAGAACTAAGTTCTGTTTTTTTTACATTACATGGGTAGAAGGTTTAACCAAAAGTTACGAAGCGAAAGACAAGGAGCAATTTCAAGAAGCAGAAAAAGAACAACTAGAAGAATATCGACACGCATTTTTCCAAACTGTTCAACCTTTATCTGGATCTACACTCGTTTCCTTAAAGAAATTTTACGTGGAAAACCATTTTTCCATTAAAAATATCCCCTAAGGGATGTTTTTTTCAACAAAATACGTTGTATTTTGTTATAATAATAAAGTAATAAAATACTTATATTTCCAAGGAGGAACAATTATGAATGCATTATTAACAGAATCTTTTTCAGTAGAAAGCAAAGAAGCAAAGGAATTAGTAAACAGCATTGCAACAAGTTATGCCGCTCAAGACAAAGAAGGCTTTTTAAATTCAAAAAATCCTTTCGTCGAGGCAGCGCTCGCTATTTCTTCAGATGAAGAAAAAACTGCATTTAATGATAATGTTTATAAAATGTTACTTCAATTACCTGAAGGTGCTGCTATAGCATTTATTCAAGTCCTAATTAGTCAACGTCAAGATAACGTAGCTTTCTTAAATGAAATCTTAGGAGATTCAGATGATGTTTTTTATTTGTTAAAAGACATTGACGAAAAAGCAGAAGAAACCAACAATGAAGAATACATGATTATAAAAAAAGGTAAAGCATTTTATCAACAATAAAAATTATTTTTTTTCAACAGAAGAAGAAATCTTCTGTTATAATAAAAAAGTAATAAAAAATGATATATTCCAAGGAGGAACAAAGATGAATGCATTATTAACAAAATCATTTTCAGTAGAAAGTCAAGAAGGACAGGAATTAGTGAATAGCATTGCAACAAGTTATCAAAATGAAGATAAAGAAGCATTTTTAGCTTCAAAAGATCCTTTAGTTGAAGCTGGTTTTGCTGCTTCTTCAGACGAAGAAAAAGCAACATTTAACGAGAACGTATATAAAATGTTACTTCAATTATCTGAAGGCGCTGCAATGGCAATTATTCAAGTTCTTATCAAAGAACGTCGCGATAATGTACCTTTAAACGATACATTAGGAGATTCAGATGATATCTTCCAATTATTAAAAGGTATTTCAAAAAAAGCAGAAGAAGATCAAAATGAAGAAATTTTGAAAATTAAAAAAGGCACAGCATTCTATCATTAAAAAAAACATCCCAAAAGGGATGTTTTTTTTAATTCAACTCTTATAAAAGAAAAAATTTTTCCAAAGGATAAAATTTTTTGATATAATAAAAAAGTAAAAATAATAACTTAATTTCAAGGAGGAACAAAAATGAATGCATTACTAACAGAATCTTTCACAGTAGAAAACCAAGAGGTAAAGGAACTAATTCATAATATTAAAACGAATTTTGAACAACGAGATAAACCTGCTTTTCTTCAAACTCTACAACCACTTGTTGATTTAGGATTAGCAGCTTCTTCTGAAGATGAAAAAGAATTTTATCGTAAAAATGTATATCAAATTTTACAAGAAATTCCTAAAGCTTCTTCTATGCATTTAATCCAATCATTGATTCAAACATCAGAATTAAACGAAATTTTAGGAGATTCAGATGAAATTTTCCATTATTTAAAAGCCATGCGAAAAGAAGCAGACAGCGAAGATAATTCAGAGCTTTCAGAGCTTCTTAGTCACAACTATTTTTCAAATTAAAAAAAAGCACGCATTGCGTGCTTTTTTATTTTACGTTTATTTTTGTTACAAACTGTTTTTCTTCTCCTGGTAATAATTCATCCATCCCTGTTATTTCTTTTGGCAGTGTTATATTCGGTGCATTCGTCACCCATGAATAAGGTTCAATGGCAACAAAATTACTTTTACCATCCGCTGTGAATAATACCCATTGATTGAATTTTTCATCTACTTCATACGTTATTTTCATTTTTTCTTTTTTGTGGTGAATTACCGCTTTTTTTGTGTTTGTCATTTGATATACATCATCTAACGCAATTTCTTTTAATGACATCCCTTTTTTTAACTGCTTTTGATAAGGAGATTGCTCAAATTCACCCGTTGGAAGACTTCTTTCTCCAAGTTTCCATTGATCGCCTATCTCCATGTTTAAAACAGACTCATTTTGATCAAAAAAGAATGTTGTATGATAACCAATACCAAGTGGCATTGTTTTTTCGCTATCATTTTTAATAGATAATACCTGTTCAACACCATCACATGTCAATGTGATGGTCATTTCCATTACAAATTCATGGGGATATTGCGCTATAATATCTTCATGTTCAATTGAGCGCAGCTGAAAAACAATCGTGTTTTTTTCTTGATTGATTTCTTTTACTTTCCATTCTTTATTATGAACGAATCCATGAATGTGGTTGTTTTCTTTTGCACGATTCATTTCTAGTTCATATTTTCTACCATCAAATGTAAATGTCGCATTTTCAATACGATTGGGAGGAAATAGAACAGGTGTTCCAAACGTCATTTTTCTGTTTTCATATTCATCTAGTGTTTTAGGTATTCGAAGAATTTCTAACTCTTTTTCCTTATCATAAAGCGAAACAAGATTCGCTCCTTCACCTGGAATTACAATAGCTAGCATTCGTTCATTTTCTAATTGATAAGCCTTTTTTTCAATAAACTCAATTTTTTTTATCATTCACACTCACTCCTTTTAAATGAAATAAAAACCTAGGAAAATCCTAGATTTTTATTATTGTAACTTCATACCATGAATCTCATACAATTCCCACATAAAATCTTTTAACTTTTTGAACATCATTTGAAAACCACCACGAAGTTCACATGTTTCTTCGAAGTACGTAATTCCTTTTCCTTTTTTCATACAACTATCAATTGTTAAAATGCAATGTTTTTCATCTTTTTTCTTATCATATTCAAAGGTTACACGGTAGCATTCTTCTTGTTCTTTTTCTTTAAAACTTATTACAAACGTTTTAAAAATTTCTAACCCTTCATAATGATTAATTGTTTTTCCTTTTTCTTCTTTTAACACTTCTTCTATGTGCGCAAATTTGCTTCCATAATTCGTAATCAATTGTTTTCCTGTGCATTGAATTAAATCTTCAATGTATTCATTTGTGTAACGTTTTCCTTCTTCAAAATACCCGTATTCACCTTTCATTTCTTCCATAAACGCTTGAATACAATACGTTAATTCAACAAGATCTTCTTTTCCTTTGTACGTAAAAAAGTACGCTTTATCCCCCCAATATCCGTTATGTGAATTGGCATTCCATTTTGGATTGTTGGTTACAACAAATTTCATTTCATCTTTTTCATTTTGATAAACGCGAAGATAACATTCTTCATCCACTTTTATATATCCTTCGTTTTCGCAAATATCAAATTGAAAATCATGTGTTTCAACAGGATACCCTACATTTTCTAATAGGTATGGAAGCTCATAATAATGACCATATTCTTTTATCAAAAACGCTTCTAACCCTACATCCATTACATCTTTTATTTTGCGCAATCTTTCTTTTGACGTTTCATCACATCGTAAATCTGCATATATGTATAGTTTTTTTCCTGTTTTCATATTTCGAGGATTTTCCATACTTAATGTTCCTTTTTCAATATCTCTTACAGGAAAAATCCAATCATTATATTGGCAATAATACAAAGCTTTTGCGCCATACTCATCTTCTTTTGGATACTCAATTCGATTAACTGAAAATCCAATTTGTTCAATAATTTTCACCACTTTTTGATTACCTGCTGTGGTATATGACTTTTTTTTCAACGGACATTTTTTCTCTTTTTTCCCGACCATTTCTTTTGATTTGGTCAAGATATCTGTTAAACTTACCACTTCTTTTTTTCCACCCCTTAAAAAAACTAATTCATAGACTTTATTTCTTTTTTTCAGACAAATTAAAAAACCTACTTGTCTCTTTCTTCATTTTTATTCCATTCGACAAACAAAAAGAAGCTCCTCTTCGATGAGAAGCTTTATTATGAAATTTTTGTTTGTTTTGCTAATCCACAATTACAGCAAATTGTTGTTACTTTATTTTTTTTCGGTATCGTCAGTTGCAAATCATATTGATCACATTTGTTACACCATGCATAAAATTCATATTTTCTTTTCGTTGAAAAACTTTTCATCTTATCCCATCCTTTACTTTTTTACATTCTTATTTTATGCGCAGAAATAAAAAAAAGAACGGAATTATCCATTCTTTTAAGAAAATAAATCTTCTATTTGGTTTTCAGTTTCTTTTTCCATTGTCAAAACAACTAAATCAATTAGTTCTTTTTTTGCTCTTTCTTTTTCATCTTTTCCAAACATACGTACATGTTCGCCACTTACCGCTATGAGATAGTCTAAAAAAGAATATATTTCAACTCCTTTATACTCTCTAACCGATCTAAAATAATTATCATCCATTGCGCATTTTTCTTCTAGTTCGTTCGATTCCATTTTCGTTAATAACAATTCATACAAGCTTTGCTTTGCTTTAACAGATAATAACTCTTTTACTTTATTATAAAAATGATGCATTGGTGGATTTGAAATATTTTTAATACGCTGTTTTTGTTTCATTTTATACAAAATATCCTTTACGGCTTCTGTAATTTCCTCTTTTTGATGTAAATCATACACATATGATTCTTTCCTTGTATTATAAATTAATTTGAATGTGGAATCTTGATAATCTAGTAGGATTTTCTCATGCAATCCTTCATGATAAATTTGCATGCAAAGTTTATGGCGTTTAATAAATTCATCTTCTTCAAATTTTGCTTCGGTTGTTATTTTTCCTAATTTTGAAAATGCACTTTTTATTTCTTCTACCTTTTCAATCACTAATTGCATAAATTGTTCTTCTAAATCTTTGTAAATACTCCCCAAAGCTTTATAAGGACCTGTAAAATTAAAGGTATTAATTCTGTTTAATTCTTTTACATTTTCTTCAAAAAACCATTGAATACTTCTTCTGAATTTTCCATACATGTCATAATAACCATAGTCATCGTTTAAAAATAAAATCACTTTCGTTTCCAACGAAATCGCTAATCCCTCTACTATTCCTCTTGTTATTTCCTCCCATTTTCTACATTTAATACGTGAAATGAACGGTAGTTTATTTATTTTTTCTTGAAATTCTTCTCCATCAAATGTTACAAACAATATGCCGCAAGAATAATCAAATAACAAAGGTTCTATCATTCCACTTTTTCTTAACAAAAACAAGATTTCTCCCTCACCTTTTTCTTTCACTTCAATTCCAATTTGTTTATATCTTTCCTTCGTCTGTTTTAGCCATTTTGCGTATGTACTATCCATTATTTTTTCTGCCCCTTTTCCGTTTTTTTCATTATATCACATAAAAAAAAGAACGAAAAATTTCGCTCTTTTACACAAAAAACTCTTTCATAGTGTCCCCTATTTCTTTTTTCATATCTTGAACAATCATTTGTGCAACTTCTTCTTTTAATCGTTCTTCTTCATTTTTTTCAAAAAGCCCCACTTGCTCTTCTTTCACTGCTACAATATAATCCAAAAACGGAAATACATTTACACCTTGATATTCTTTTAATTCATCTTTTCGAACATAAATTCTGTTTGTTGCGCATTTTTCTTCTACTTCTTGTGGATTTATTTTCATGATTAATAATTCATACAACCCACTTTGAGCTTTTGACGATAAAAACTGAGATAATTCAATCATTGCATTATTAAAATGATATTGTGGAGGGTTTGAAATATTTTTAATTCGTTGTTTTTTTTCCATATCATTTAAAATATACACAATCGCTTTTTCGATGGACGATTCATCTGTTAATTCATAACTCATTTTTTCTTTTCTTGTCTTATATTCTAACAAAAATTGATTATTTTTATACTCAATCTTTAGTTGTTGATGAGCACCTTCATGATAGACACTCATGGCACATTCTTTTCGTACAACGAACGAGTGTTCGTCAAACTTTCCTTTTGTTGTGTTTTTACCCACTTTTGATAACGTTTGTAACACAAGAAAAATGTTATCGAACATCTCATCCATAAATCCTTTTTTTAATTCTTTATACATACTTCCTCCATATTCATACATATCCATTAATCCAAATATTCCTTTTATTTCTCTTATTCCTTTTGTTTTGTCATCTTTAAACCATTCCATAGCTTTATTAAAAGAAGTAGCATACCATTCATCAAAATCAGCATATTCTTTTTCAATTCCAACTATTGCTTTTAACTCTAATACTGTAGCTAATTCCTCTATTAAATCACGTGTTATTTTTTCCCATTCTTTACACTTATATTTTTGTAAAAAAGATTGTTCATTTATTTTACGTTGAAAACTGTGTCCATTCATTGAAATAAACAATATGCCGCAATCATGAGAAAAGTGCAGCGTGCTTGCAATTGTTCTTTTTTTCTTTAAAAAAATATCTAACCTTCCATATTCTATTTCTTCTATTTCCATTCCTATTTTTGTGTATTCTTTTTTAGCATGTTTTAACCATTTTTCATATGTCTGGTTCATTTGATCCCTACTTTCTTTTTATCCATTTTTTTCATTTTATCATACTTTTTTTAAAATAGTAGGATTCCTTCTCATTTGCCTTATTGCCAGCAAGGGATCAGTAATGGTACAATAGCTTATACATAAAAAAAACCTAACGGATACGAAATCGAGCGCCAACTCATTTCGCGTCTAACACCGTAAAGCACACGGTATCAGGTTGAATCCATCAGGTTTTCTTATATAATAAGGTAAGTCTTATTATAAAGGATAACCTAAGATTCTCGCAAGAGGTTCGGAAAACTTTTTGAAATATTTTTCGACGCACAAAAAGAACTCTTTTTTGTGTACTCTTAAACCTGTTATTGTTATCATAACATGAACAAAGATGTTCATCTTATGGCTGACGGTAACAGGTTTTTTCGTTGTCCTATATCACTGGCAGAGAGCCTTTTATTTAAGCGAGCGGCGTTTAAATAAAAAGAAAAGACGTAATAAATGTGTAGAGTTTCCCGTCTAACTCGCTTCTGATTAACCAGTCGGAATGTCACCCGTTAGATGGGTATTCTACTTCCCAGATCTTATAGATTACTCCTTATATGCGTAGCCTATAAGAATATCCCGTCGGTTGATCATTTGATCAGGTAGCGTGTTGTATTCATCGTGGTGATGAGGTCGGTAAATTTAACCACCTGGGCGACTTGGATATGTATGAAATCATACGAATATTCAGTACAACATGGTCGAAGCGCACACTGTGGCTCCGTTTTGCAAAAAAATGTTAAAACGACGCAGTCCTACTCTCTCTTGTCAGGGGGTAGTCTGTCTTTTCGCTCCTATTCACCCTTTTGCATGAGGTAAAAAATGACATAAAAAAAGAACTTGTTAATCAAGTCCTCTTATATGTTCTTCTATTTTATTCCAATGCTTTTCTTTTATTTTATTTATGATTTCTTTATTTTTTTCGTTTAATTTCTTTTTTGCTTCTTCTTCTGTTAGAATATGAATACTTTCTTTTTCATCTTCGATATATATCGTGTTTTTGCATTTAACAATAGACCATCCACCAAGTTGAAATCCTTTTTGTTTAATGTTGATATATTCTTGCGGATATTTTATACAATCAATATTTATCTCCTTTGGCGAAAGACTTTGGCGCAAATGATGATAAATAGCATCTTGAAGCTTAACAGAAAGCCCTCTTGTTTGACGGTCAAATTCTTCACGATCAGGATGGATAATTTGTTTAATACGTTCTCGTTGTTTAATTTTTTCAAGTATGCTTTCCATCGCTTTTTGAATATCTTTTTGATCATTAATTTTGTAATACACAGGTCTTTCGCTCACCTCATAGAGCACGATTTGTTTTTCTTTTTCTTCTAGGGAAATAATACGTTCCTTTCCTTCAAACATAAAAGAAAAAGAAAGTGCAGATTCTCCACTCCGTCGATAAAAATAGGGATGATATATTCTCGTTGTTAAATCGCCTTTTTTTTCTATTTGTTTTTGCATTTCTTTTCGATATTTTTCTAATTGACGAAGATATTTTTTATCCATTTCATAAACCACTCCATCGCTCCACTCACGCAGGACTTGAGGACGAACATTTCCTTTTAACACTCGTTTAAAATGGGCTTTTTGAAAGAGTTTTGTTTCTTCTTTCCCTTTTTTAAATGATTCATATCCTTGAATAACAACTACTTTATTCCCTCTTTTTTTCGCCATTTCTTTTGCCATTTGTGTAAACCATTTTACCCACTTTCTTTTTTTATAATTTGATAAAAGAAAGTTTCGTTCAATATCTTTTAACATACTTGTAATATCCATTTTAATAATTAAGATGTCACAGACTTCATCAAATTGAATATAGCGTATCGAATCCCCTAATTTTACACGATATTGGAACGTATCCACGTAATAGATGTCGCTTTCAGTCGGACAAGAAAAGCGAAATTTATCTTTTATTTTATTCGTCCATTTTTTTAACACATCATAATCCATTTTATCCCTCTTCTCCTTTTTTTATATTTTAACATAATAAAATATAGTTGTTTTCTTTTTTATTGACATCATCAGAAATAGTATTATTTTGTAGGGATTTACCGCTTCTGAAAAATATCAATTTTTACGAACAGGAATGAAAAAATAATCCCGTTCCTTTATCTAGTGTATAGTTTTCTATTAACGTTTATTATTAAATAAAAAAAGCATCGAAAATCGATGCTTTTTTTAAAAGGGAGATATAAATTTTTAGCGTGAGAATCTTCCGCCAAGTTGTTGTTCAGCCATTTGAACTAAACGTTTTGTAATTTCGCCACCTACAGAACCGTTCGCACGAGCCGTTGCATCTGGACCTAATTGAACACCGAATTCAGAAGCGATTTCATATTTCATTTGCTCAATTGCAGCTGCTGATCCTGGAGCTACTAATTGGTTACGATTTGCCATATGTATTCACCTCGCTTTTGTATTTCCCGCTTTAGCAGGTTATGATAGTAGTATATACGAAGATGCGACAACCTATACACGATTTATAAAATACCAATAATTACCGAATTTGTGTTATACTAAATGTATATTATTAAAAAGAAGAGGATGATGAAAGATGATTGAAAAAGCTTTATCACTATCTTATTTGCAAACTTACAACACAGAAGAGTTAACCTTTACAAAAATTCTTCCATTTGGAGCTATGAGAAAAATAGGTTTTCGTTACCGCAATATCGAATCAACATTTACTGTTATGATTTTTTCAAATTTAATCGAAGTTGATTGTCAATCTATTATGCCTTCAACCAATGAAGAACGCATTGGTGAATCACTCGCTGTTCATTTATTTTTAAAATCCATGCACGATTATAAAGTAAGTCTTCGAGGAATATTTTTTGACTATGAAATCGGTTCATTCCCTGCATTTTTTATTAAAGATATTGAAGGATATCACAAACGATGCGATGAAACATTTGTTTCTAAGTTTAAAGAACAAGTAACAGAAAAACTTTCTTCTTTAAAAGAAGAAGCAGAATTTCCTTTTACTGAACAAAAGTATTCTTGGGATCTTTATCTCTTAGGAGAAAGCGGAGAAAAAATAGCAAAGCTAATTAATGAAATCGATCCAACATGTAGCATTGAAACATTTCAGGATTTATCATTAACTACCTTTATCGTATTTGAAGGTAATTATCAAAAAAACAAAGAATTTTCTTTTGGATTACAAGCATTTCTTGAATCAATCGGATTCGATTGTTATGTGAAATCTAATTACCGACAAAAACTTAGTGCAGTGCGCTAAGTTTTTTTTCCTTTTTCTTGTCTTTTTTCCATTTTTGTCTATGGTAAAGAAATAAAGGAGGGGGTTTTCGTTGAAACAATATCAAGAAGAAGTAATCGAATACATTCGCTATAAAAATAAAATCTTAGGCGATTACCTAGCTCTTCGATATATGCTCAATAAAGAAAACTTACAGGAAGATCTTAACTTTCTGTACTATCGCAACAAAGATGAATTTGGCTATTTCTTAGAAATGTTTTATGGAAGCTATGAAACCTTTTTAATTCACGTTCGTGAAAAAGTTAAAAAGTTGAAAAATATGGAATTGGAGAAAGCTAATAAGCGAATTAAAGAACATGTAAAAGTAGAAAAGATGAGTATAATCGAAACACTTTTAAAAACAAGAAACGAAGCAAAATGGCTAGTTGCTGTTCAATTACAAGGGAAAGAAGAATTTGAAATTGAAATTCAAGAGTCATTTTTAGAAATTAACTTTCCAAAACCTGATAAACGATTCACATTGGAAGAAAAAACAGCGATTTTAAATCATTTTCTATTTGCTTGCAAAAAGCATTTAACGAGCACCATGACTCGTTATTACAAAATAAAAGTCGAATAAAAAACTTCTCCTAAATGGAGAAGTTTTTTATAGCACTAATGATCGAATAGCTAACTCGTTTAATTTTTTAAATAACCGTTTATACGCTTCTTGTTTATCCCTTATTTCTTCAAATGAATATGCAGGAAAATCGTATTCCATTGTCCCTTCACTATTAAACTTTCGACAAGCGACCGTGTAAGTTTTTTTTACATTTAACACTAAAAGAACATCAATGTACGCTCCATCATCATATTTTTTTTGATAACGAACGACTCTTCCTTCATTTTCTTTGTTTAATATGAAACCTTTGTATATTTGTGGAAATTCCAAATTCCATAAATCCACTTTCTCATCATCCCTTTTCAAATAATTTGCGTATGCGCGTTTTCTCAATATATTTTCGTTGTAATTTTTCTAAAATTTCTTGTTCCACACAAACAACATCATCTAGTTTTTTCATTTCTTCCGTGCAATTATGAGCTTCTGCTACAAATTTTCCCATTCCATATTTTTCTTTGTACGCATATGAAAAAAGATAAATCATTCCGTTTGAATGAAACACTGCATACGTAAAACTCTCTTTGGTCATTTTTTCTTCGCGTTCATATTTTATTCCGTATTGCATGAGTTTTATTTCTTTCGTTTCAATACTTTTTCCAAATTCTTTTCCCAGTTCCATTTGATCTCATCCTTTCTTTTTTATTTTACCATCGTTTATTCAATATTTGAAATTTCATTTTGAATTTCTTGTTCCAATCGTGTTACAGCTTCTTTTTTTAATCGTCGAATTGCATTTTCTTTATCCATTGTTGCGTAAATAAAATTATGATTTTCATCTAAAATAACATATACACCCATTACATTGGCAATACTGACATTTTGATGCCAGTTTCTATTGGAGGATTTTTCTTTCCATTTTTCATAATGGATAACAAGTTCTTCTTCCAATTCTTCTTCTGAATATTTTTCAAGTAAACAATCATATATGTCCTTTCGTGCATTAAATGGAACACATGAAGATTCATTCATAAACCTCTCAAAATGATATCTTGGTTTAATTAATAAATTTTTTACTTTCATTTTCGTTTCAATTTTACTTAACATTTCTTTTATTCCTTCCTCTACTTTTTCAATAGAGATTTTTTTATGATCTTTTTTTCCATATGAAAGAATAAATTGTTCATTAATATATTCAATCGTAATTTCTTCTATGCTTCCGCAATGATAAAATTCAATGAAAAATCCCTTTTCATTTAGTTTCATTCTTTCTAACACTTTTGTTGTCAGGTTTCCTTTCTTTTCGATTATTTTTTTAATAAAAGCACCCATTTTTATCACTTTATGAATATATCCTTTTTCAAGTTCTTTATAAAGCGTGTTATATCCTAAAGTTGATTCCCATTTTTTTTCCAAATTTTTAGGCAACAAGACATCTTTATAACGAACGCTCTTGAATTCTTCTAATATTGAATAGGAACGAAAGGGTTGTATATATTTTTCCGTTGTTAAACAGATTGTTTTAGCTTTTAATTCTTTCGCTTTTATATGTATCCATTTTAATGTTATTTTTTTCCACTTTTTAAAGAGATTTAAAAATTCCTTAGAAAAAGCTACATTTTCTTTTGTATTTTCCATTTCGACAAATAACATTCCACATTTCTTTTCCGCCTTCATCGTCATCGTCTTATTTGCTTTTTCATGATACCATGTATAAACATTTTCTTTTTGTTGAAAGTTAATTCCCAATTTTTGATATCTTTTTTGAAATGTTTGCTCCCATGTTTTCATTTTCAATTCCTCCTTTTTTATAATCAACTACTAGAAAATTCTTTTTATTTTAGTATATACTATATTAAAGGGGGAGGACAAGCATGATTACAATTACTGAACAAGCAATTCTTCGCATAAAAGAAATGGTAAAGGAACAAGAAAACAATCTAAACACGTTACGTTTTGGCGTAACAGGCGGCGGATGTAGCGGTTTATCTTATCGGTTAGGATTTGATGAAAAAACCGAACGTGATGAATCGTTTAGGTTTGATGATTTAGAAGTTCTTATTGATAAAGAAGAACTACCTATTGTCAAAGGAACAGTTATTGATTACAAAGAAAATATGTTGGGCGGAGGATTTACGATTAACAACCCAAACGCCATCGCATCCTGCGGATGCGGATCAAGTTTTCGTACTAAAACCAATCAAGGAACACCTGAAAATTGTTAATAAAAAAAGTGCCATTGGCACTTTTTCATTAGATATATTTTGTTGGTTCTACAACTAGTTTTAGTTTGTGTTCATCGATCCACGAAAACATAAGTTCTTTCGCTTCTTTTTCTGTTTTTACCGTTTCTTCAAATGAAAAATTATTGTTTTCTATATGATTTTCTCCTCGTATGGAACATAAAATGTCATACATTTGTTTTTCTTCATTTAGTAAAATAGACGCTTTGGCTTTGCCTTTTCCAGCAGGAATTTCTCTTTTGTAAGCAACAATCATCTCATATCGACCGTTCATGCTTTTTTCTCTTTCCATTATTTTCTTAAATCCCCCATATTCGTTCTCATACATACCTATCATCCTTCCGTTACGATTTTTTCCAATTCTTCTGTTGCGCTAGTCGTTTCTTGCATGAGTAATTCAATGCCTTCTTTAGTCGAGATAATTACACCTTCAAATGTTGCGTAATATAGAATATCTTTATATTTAAATATTAGTTTGGAACTGTCAAATCCATGCCTAAAAGTTATTCTTTTTCCTTTTTTTATTTCGTTAATTAACTCTTCTACATCTTCTCCTTCTCCTTCAATATGAATAAATTCCGCTTGTTTATCTTTAAAAAGCGGCAATAATAATTCTGTTGCATTTAAACTTCTTCTCATATGCGACCAATGGTTTCGATCAAACATTTGTTTTTCTTTTATTAATGCAAATTTGTCATATTGAAGAGGAACATGAAAGAAATAAGACGCAGGTACGTGATCCACTTCATTCATATATTGCTTATGTTCTTCTCCATCGAAAATTTGAAACAACTGACAAGCGCTCAATTCTTCTTGTTCAACATAGAAATAATTCAACTCTTTCATTTTTTGAATCAATGGTTTTAATAATTGATATTCTTTTATTTGTTTTTCTACATAAGTTGGAAGATATTGTTGTTCATTTTTTAAGGTCTCTAATTTTTTATTTAATTCTGTTAAATATTTTTCTTCTTTATCATCTTTTGCAAATAAATGTTTGATTTTGGTTTGCAATTTCTTCTCTTTTTGTTTTAATGTTTGTTTTTCTTTCTCTTTACACTCAAGATTGTAAGAATAACGTTCTTTCCAAATATTATCTAGATAGTCCATCTCTTTTTGCGTTTCAAAGAGAATAAATTCTTTTTTTCGATAATCAATGTTCCCAATATGTTTTTTTCCTTTGTACATACGTAGTTCATTCCATTTTTCGTACGAATACACTTCTAACATAAATTCTTCATCTTGAAGATGTTGTTCAATTCTTCGCTTTTCTCTTTCCATTAATTCTACTTCTACTTTTAAAAATAAAGGCAATAAATAGTGCAACTGTTGAAATGAATAAAATTTTTCTTGATCACTTTCTTTATCATTTAATAATTGTTCCGCTACCTCTACAAATTCTTTTGTTTGACTAATTTCATTGATCATTTTATTCTTCCTTTCTATTTGTTTACCTTATTATACCATGCTTTTAAGGACTTTTTTTATTTTTTACAAAGGAGTATTTAAGTGAACACTTAAATACTTAGGAGAAAGGAGAAAAAAATGAACACAGATCAAACATTTAAAGCCATTTCCGATGGCACCAGACGAAAGATATTAGATCTTTTAAATGGACAATCGCTTACAGCTGGTGAGATAGCCGAGCATTGTCAATCAACTAAACCGAACATCTCACAACATTTAACTGTATTGAAAAAGGCAGGTCTTATTGAAGATTCTAAACAAGGTCTTTATGTTTATTACTTCTTAAAAAAACCTGACTTTACCCTAATGAACAAGGAGGTAAAAGGGATGATTTCAATTAAAGAAAAAATTTTACAAGAAATTAAACAACTTGCTATACAAAAAAAGTGCGAACCAGTAATGGGCGTTACTGATTCACACGACGAAGGAACCGTTTTTATTATGAAAGACACGTCAACTATTCTTTCTTTTCACTATTCCTTTCGTTTAAGTTCTTTTATCGTGGATGTCGAAATTCCTTCTCAAATCCCAAGATTTCAAATCGATTATCAAGATACAAAAAAAATAGAAGAATTTATTTCTTTTTTAAGAGAAGAAATGGACTTCTTTATGAAAAAACAAGAAGAAAAAAACAAAAAACAACAAACAATTTCAACGGAATGTGAACATTTTCTTTCATCTAAGTTACGAACGCATTCACTTTTTCTTACAAAAAACGAAGAAGCAATTGATGAATTAAAAACACTTATTGAATTATTTCTAGATCAAAACTATCCTGATTATTTCTCATCTGATGAAAAAAAAGAATTTGTTGACAAAATGGTATTTCAACTTACATCGATTGGGAAATTACATGAATTAATGATAGATCCTTCCGTATCTAAAATTATGATTAATGGATTTAATGAAGTTTGGGTTGAACGTGAAAAAAAAGTAATTCAAACAGATATTTGTTTTGAAAATGAAGAAGAAGTAATCGATTTAGCGAGAAAATTAGCAAATTCCGCAGGACGAAGAATTGATAACAGCTGTCCTATGACAAACCTTCGACTTCCTGACAACAGTCGTGTCACCATGTTATTACCACCTATCGCCGTAAAGGGTACTTCCATTATCATTCAAAAACATAACCGAAAACAGTTAACGATGAATGATTTAATTGAATTAAATTCTATTACAAAAGAAGCTGCTAGATTTTTAGAAGCAGCTGTTCGTTCTCGTTGTAACATTATAGTAACAGGTGGAACAGGCGCTGGTAAAACAACAACTTTGAACATTCTTTCTAACTTTTTTTCATCTAATGATCAAATCGTTACAATTGAAGATTCAGCGGAATTAAAATTAGATAAAGAACATGTTGTAAAATTAGAAACACGTCTTCCAAATTCAGAAGGAATAGGAGAGTTTTCAATTAAAAATTGTTTGCAATTTGCAAAACAAATTCGTCCTGATCGCATCTTGTTAAGCGAGTGTCAAAATGATGGAATGTATGAATTTTTAACTTTAGCATTAGGAGGACTTGACGGAAACATCACTTCTACGTTTGGATACAGTCCTAAAGGAGCTTTAAAACGAATGGAAGATTATATACTTCAACATGTAAAAGGTGTTTCTTCTCATGTTATTTCTCACTTGATTTCTCAATCGTTGGATCTAGTTGTTCATATCGAACGGTTAAAAGATGGAACTCGAAAAATAACCTCTATTTCTCAAATTGATGGATATGATCATCACACAAATGAAGTGATTCTTTCTCCATTGTTTGAATGGGTTCCTTCTGACATCGAATCAGGGAAAATAAAAGGCGATTTTTGGTACACAGGAGTTCCTTTTTCATTTGAATTGTTTGAAAAACTAGAACGTCATAAGCTTTCTGATGTACTTAATCCAAGCGAAATGAAACTATCCCAAGAGCAAAAAAAGAAAAAAAGTGAAGAACAGTTACTTGATGTTATTTCTGTTTTATCAAACAGTTTACGTTCAGGTCACACATTAGAGGAAAGCTTTAAATTCATTGCAGAAGAAACAGAAGAACCTTTATCAAATGAGTTTTCTAATTTATATTTGGATATTCAATCTGGAAAAACCGTAGAAAATGCATTAATTGCGATGAAAGAACGAATGAATTCTTCTGAATTTAATTTGTTTATTTCTTCTATTCTTGCACAACGTCATTTAGGCGGGGATTATACACCTACGCTTCGCAAATTATTAATTCTTTTAACAAATCGACAAGAATTAGTGGAATCTGTTCCTTATTACCGTAAAAAAGAACTTTTTGAAAGTAAAGAATGGCAATTACTTGATTTCTTTGACTTTTTACAACCTATTTTTCCCTCTGCTAAAAGTTTACTTCATGCATTTGAATATGGAGGAAAACATTTTCAAAATAATTTTTCAAGCGAGTTTTTAACGGTTGTTAAAGAAGTGAATGCAGGAAAAAATATCCGTGATGCGCTACGGGATTTAGGCAATAAACATCAATTCCCTGCACTTACTCGTATCATTAGCTGTATTATTCAATCTCAAACATTCGGTAGTAATGTAACAAACGATTTACAACACGAATGTGATCGATTACGAAAAACACTTAAACAATCATTAGAAAAAAAATATAAATAAATAAAAAACCTTATGCTAAGCATAAGGTTTTTTTATTCTTCGTAAATGATATCCATGATTTTTTTCGGATGTATATCCATAATTAATCTTATACGATAAGTCTTATTTTTCTTTAAATCATTCATTACTTCTTTTACAAATTCTTTCATTTGTTGTTGCAACATTTGATCTTCTTTTGTTAACATTCCCTTTTTTGTAAATTGTGATAACTCGAATTTAAACAATCCATTATTCATCAACCAAATACTATATGTTTGATATTGAACTGTTCTTTTAAACGTAAGTTCGTTTCGTTCTATATGATAAAAAATGCGCACAATTGAACCATCTTCAAACACTTTCGTATATTTAATGGTATTTTCATCAATAATAATGGGTCCATTCATCTTTTTCACCTCTTTTTTTATGGTAAAATATACTTATCTAAACATAAAGGAGAGGATATTTCACCTTACACTTTTCTTTCAAAAAAAGAAGAAGAACGACTTTTGTTTCCCGTTCGTTTACTTGCTTATTGTTACATTTGTTCCTTTTTTCGTTTTCATGGTCGAGAAAGTACACTAATAAAACAAATAAAGTATCTACTATCTTTAATGGAAGAAGAATTTTTTAGTCTTGGAAGAAAAGAATTTTTCGATTTATCAACCGATTCGTATATTCCATTTTTAACAAATAACCCATACACACAACAAGCTCTAAAAAAAGAAATCCATCGTTGTTATAAACGAAATCGAAATGATTGGGATCCTTTTATCCATCCTCCTACACCAAAGATTGATAAACATAACGTTCGAAAATTTGTTTCAATCGAAGGATACTCAGGTCTTGATAGAGGAGAGGCTTTTTTCTATTTCAAGCGAACTTGTTTACCAGAACAAAAAGAAATAGATAGCTACAAAGAAATATTTTTATCTAAATGTCAACAAAGATTAGACATACTAAAAAATCGATCTTTAAAAAAAAAGATCAATCTCTTTTAAAAGAATTAAAACAAGAAATTGAACTTATTTATCAGTGGAAAGCGATAGAGTAACTATCGCTTTTTTTAAATCATATACTTAAGTAATGTTTTTTGTACATCAAAAATATTACCATCACGCGTGAATTTTTTAACCACTGGTAACGATTCTTCTTTAATAAAAATCTTTAATTCAGCATCAATTTCAAAATGACCATTGGTTTCAATGGAAAAATGAAGAATGGTTTTATATGGAATGGAACGGTACTCTTTTTTCTTTCCTGTTACCCCTTGTTTATCGATTAAAATTAGTCGTTTATTTGTAAATACCATTAAATCGCGTATAACAACAAATGCACGATCCACATTTTCTCCATCTAGTAAAAAACGCTCTAAATCTTTTTCAACAGACTCTACATTTACTTCCGAGCTGTTTCCAATAATTCCATGTAAAAATCTCATTTTTATCACCTCTTTTTTTATTTATAATCTTTTTTTCTTTTTTTTCAATAAAAAAAGAGATTTTAAATCATGTTTTTTGTTAGAATTAGGTATTGATTATATCCAAACAATAAGTAAATAAAAAAGAAGTTCCTAAAGAACTTCTTTTTTATTTACTTATTGACTTTTTTCATTCTTTCTTTATATTCCTTTAAAAGAGGTGACAGTATGAATAACGAGAAACTTATTTGGTCTATTGTAACAGAATCCATTTCAGTTTTTGCCATTGATCAAATAACAGCAACATCTATTCTTCCAACTGATTCTATAACCACTTATTTCGGCGTACCTCAATTACAAAACATGAATGATATTCCTTCTTCTTTATTTTATCAAACACTTTGTGTGATTGTAGATACAATAAATGAACAGTTCCATATCCAATTAACGTTTGATTTTAAATTGCGGCAAGAATGGTTTTTATTTGAAACAGTTGGTCAATTATTTATGTATTTTGTATATTCAATTCAAGAATACGAAAGGAAGTGATAAACTATGCATTGGTTTCAGCAAATGCAACAACAAGCACAAAAAGAATCGGAACGTATGTTTGCTTCTTTCCAAGAATTTGAACAAACTTCATCGGTTTCCGTTTCATCATTTGCAACATCTGTCAAACAAAACAGTTATGGACAAAATCAAACATTGCGTTCAGACCTTTTTACACAATCAAAACAAAGCATGGAGGAATTTTCAACAGATCCGACGACGGAATCGTTTAATAAGTTGAAAACTCAATTTGCTAAACTAGAAATTACCGACTCATTTTTAGCAGCACAAGAAACAACTGAAAAAATGAAAGTAAAACAAGAGCAATTACAGCAGTTGCAACGCGTGACTAGCGGTCTTGGTCATCCTGGTTATCAACAAGTAGTACATGAAATTGTTCAAAAAGAAAAGCAAACATTAACGCTTTTACAAGAAGAACAAAAAACTAAAATGCAACGTGCAGAAAAAACGGTTCAGTTTTATGAAGAAAATGATCAATCTCACAAACATTCTCTTTCAAACGATGTTAAAAAAGAAGAAAACCGTTTAACGCGCATTCATGAAAACATTCAACAAAATAGTAAGAAACTTTCACAACATGTTACTCAAGATCGTTTTTCTGTTGAAGCACTTAATATGGCGCAAAGATCTCGTAACATGCCTGAAGTTGAACATTCTGCTTTAAAACTAGCCAAACTAAATGATCAACAAGTAGAATTCGCTCAGCAATACACGCAATTGAAAAAACAAGCATCTGTTCAAGTTCAGCATGTCAAAGAAAAACAAAATCATTCGAATCTAGAATTTTAAAAAAAACAGACAAATGTCTGTTTTTTAACGTTCAAAAGCACTTTCTTTTTCAAATTCTTTTTTCTTTTCTTTTGCTTTTGTTGTTACTTGTTCATGAATCGTATCAATGTATTTTGGATTTACTAATTTTGGATCTTCTCCAATTAATTTCATTACTTCTTTTAATTTATCATACATTTGATCCAATTTTTTCTTTTCTTCATTATGCTTTGAAGCAAATTCTTCAACTTCTTTTTCATTTATAGAAATCATCGCATAATGTTCTGTATTTTTAACAGGTAATTCATGTTCGACTTTTTCATATTTTCCTGTTTTTTCATTTTCTTCTCTTAAACTAATTTTCCATTTTCCTGTGTTTTCATCTTGAAAAACCTCCATATCTTGAATTTTTAGTGATTCTTCACTGATTACTACAACATCCATTTTAGAAGTATAAGGCGGATCGAATGGATAATCTTCACTTGCCGCAAATACTGTAGGTTTTTGTTCGTTACTCATAATTATGCACCTCCAAATTTTCACCTTTGCACTATACGATGAAATTTCAAAATGTGTAAAAAAAATTTATCTTTTTTTATTTGTGAAAAAAAACAAAAAAAGATAAACCTGTTAGTAGGAATTCACAAAAAAGATCTGAAATTCTTTTATGATATTATTTAAAACAAGGGAGATAGGTATAAAATGAAAAATTGGTTAGAAGACGATCAAACATATATCATGAATACATATAATCGATTACCCGTTGTCATTGAACGTGGAGAAAAAAATTATCTATTTGACATAGAAGGTAAAAAATATTTAGATTTATTTACAGGTCTTGGCGTTTCTATCGTAGGTCATCAGCATCCTGCTCTTTTAGAAACTCTTTCTACACAAGCTTCTCATGTACTACATCTTTGTAATCACTTTCCACACAAACCAGAAATTGAACTAGCTAAAAAATTAAGTCGTATTGCTTTTAATGGAGAAGGTCAAGTTTTTTTTGCTAATTCAGGAACAGAAGCAACTGAATCATGCATTAAACTTGTCCATCGATATATGGAATCTCAACAAAAAGAAAATCGAGGAATGGTCGTATTTAGCGATGGGTACCACGGGAGAACACTTGGAGCTCTTCATTTAACTCGTCAACCACATGTTTATCAAACATTTCCAAGCCCTTCTTTTCCTATTTATGAAGTAGAAAGAGAAAATGTGGAACAATTAGAAGAAGTATTAAAAACACATCAACCAAGTGCTGTGTTGTTTGAACCTGTATTAGGTTCTGGAGGTATTCGTCCATTGAGCGATTCCTTTATGCTTTCTATTGAAAACCTTTGTCGTGCATATGACGCCCTTCTTTGCATTGATGAAATTCAAACAGGGGTAGGACGAACAGGAACATTTTTTGCTTTTCAAGCATTGAATATGAATCCCGATATTGTATTATTTGGAAAATCTATTGGAGGAGGACTTCCTTTAGGCGGTATTATTGCTAAGCGAAAAATTGCTAAAGCGTTTAAACCAGGCGATCATGGAACGACATTTGGCGGAAATCCAGCTGCAACTTCTTTAGGTAACACCATGTTACGTTTACTATTAGATGAAGGATTAATGGAACAATCTAAAACCACTTCCTCTTATTTACAAAGCGGATTACAAAAAATTCAATCCATGCATCCAGAACACATTGAAGAAATTCGTTCAAAAGGAATGATGTTTGGTATTCAATCGACATTTTCAAAAGAGAAATGCAAAGACATTCAACAAGCTATGATGAAAAATGGATTTTTAATCGATGTAACACAAGGAAACATTTTTCGTTTACTTCCTCCATTAACGTTACAAGAAGACGAAATTGAATCATTTTTATATGCATTTGAAAAGTCTATTTTCGAAGCAAGCATTCATTAAAAAAGGCAGTTTACTGCCTTTTTTTCTTCTTTTTATCATGCAATTTTGACTTTTTTTTATGTTGATAGAATGGTGTCAAACTATCAAAGTTATTTTCATTTTTTCTTTCACTAAAGAAAGAAGAAATGAAAGAAAGGAATTCTTTTCTTTTTTCAGTAGTAGATAGAAAGTTTATATTTTTCCATAAGGGGATAGAAAACATGAAAATTATTGTTCAAAAATTTGGTGGAACATCCGTTTCTACAAAAGAAAATCAATTAAAATGTATTTCTCATATAAAACAAGCATTACAAGATGGATATAAAGTTGTCGTTGTTGTTTCAGCGATGGGTCGAAAAGGTGCACCTTATGCAACAGATACTTTATTGTCCCTTCTTGAAAACGATCAATTACCTAAACGAGAAAAAGATCTTCTTCTTTCGACAGGAGAGCTTATTTCAGCAAACGTATTTTCAAATCTTTTATTTAATGAAGGTATTGAAAATACCATTTTAACAGGTGGTCAAGCTGGTATTATTACAGATAACAACTTCACCAATGCTACCATTCAATCTCTTAAGCCTCAACGCTTAAAAGAAGAACTAAAAACACGTAATGTTGTCGTTGTTCCAGGATTTCAAGGAATGACCGTTACAGGAGATACAACAACGTTAGGTCGAGGAGGAAGCGATACAAGCGCAACTGCTTTAGGTGTTGCTTTAGATGCAGAAGTAGTCGATATTTTTACGGATGTAGAAGGCATCATGACAGCTGATCCTCGCATTGTAACCGAGGCTCAAATTTTAGAAACCGTTTCTTACAACGAAATTTGTAACTTAGCTTATTTAGGAGCAAAAGTCATTCATCCTCGCGCAGTTGAAATCGCGATGCAAAAAAACATTCCTATCCGTGTACGTTCTACTTTTAGCGATAACGTCGGAACACTTGTTACAAATCTCGCGGAATTTGATCAAAAAGAACATACAGTAGAAGAACGTCTTTTAACAGGCATTACACAAACACCTAACTTAACACAAATTAAAGTGAATTCTTCAAGCGATCCTTATGGTGTTCAATTAAATGTCTTTAAAGAAATGGAACAAAATGGAATAAGTGTTGACTTTATTAATGTGTATCCTAATGGGGTCATTTTTACCGTTTTAGATTCGCAAGCAAGTAAAGCTAAGGAAATTATTCAAAAGTTGAAATATGAGGTCGTTACGCACGAAAATTGTGCTAAGGTTTCACTTGTCGGGGGAGGAATTTCAGGTGTCCCTGGAGTTATGTCTAAAATCGTAGAAGCATTAACTGAGCATGATATTCAAATTCTTCAATCTGCCGATTCTCATACTACTATCTGGGTGTTGGTAGATGGAGATAAAATGGAACAATCTGTTTTATCTTTGCATCAAAAATTTGAATTACAAAAAAAATCAGTTCTTTTATAAGAACTGATTTTTACATATTATACGATCATAATTCTATTTTTAATATCTTCTTTTAATTTATTCCAATCAAATTCCATATCTTCATAGTTATTAAATCCTTGTTTTTTGGCTTCTTTTTCATCTTCTTCTTCATCGTTTCCAAAAGCTGCTTTGGTTTTTTTGTTAAATACATTACCTTCTGTTGGTACATAGCCTCTTAATGTATTTTTGTGATCAACGTAAAGAAGAAAGAAAACAGGCATTTCCCAATCTCCTCCTGCAGATACACCTAAAAAAGAAAATTCTTCAATCGTATTAAAACCAATTAAATCCTCTTTTTCGATATCATAGTTTTCCATATCAAAGTCGATTTTAAAGATATCTTTTTCTATTTTAGGAAAAGCATCTATTAAATCGTAAATATCGAAACCTTCTTCAAAATCAAACTCTGTTTCTTCATCAATTTTTCTCATTTTTTTCATTATAAATTCTTTTAACTCATCAATTGTCATCTTTTTTGCTTTACGACCATTTTTTGTCATATAATTCCCTCTTTTCTTTTTTTCTTCTTTTTTATTCTATCACAACTTTCTTTTTTCATTAAAAAAAACGCCTAAAAAGGCGTTTTAAGGACTTTCAATTAACGTTGGTTCCCATGTTGCAAACACATGTTCAGGAATAGGAATACTTTCAAACTCAGCATGTAATTGACCTAGATTTACATCCATTGGTCGCTCTGAAAATCGTTCTCTAAAAATACATACATAGATATTTTGCAAATCATAATTCACGACCCGAACAATTTGATATACATCTTCTCCTGATCGAACGGAATAAAGACCGTATTTTACATATTTTGTTTGTTCTTGTTTGACAAATTCATACATACGTTGCGTTTCAACTAAATTTCTTATACATTCTTCTTTGCTGATTTCATTTCGTGTGTAACGATGAATTTGCTTAAATAATTCTCTTGCTACAATTTTGTTTTGTTCCGTTTGTTCATCGTGAACAAACCCAATTTCTTCAAAAATCATTTCGACAACTTCCATGCCCAAATCATTCATAATTCGACCATCTTTTCCATAAATCGTTTCCAACTGAGTTTGTTTTTTTAGCATGAGTTGAAGCAACCGTAGCAACTTATCAATTTGGTTCATGTTATCACCTCACCAAGGAGCATAAATTGTTTTTGTCGATTGTCAATCTTTTCAACCAACTTATTTACCCACAATAATTTCAATATGTTTCTTTAATAGTTGAAACTCACAAGGGGTTGTGCCTCCAAGTTCTCCATCTAAATTAATTAAAACTTCATCAGGAGTTGTTACACGAAGGTGATCGGTTTGGAAATGAACCACTTTTGGATCATTAATGTGTTCTCCTCTCATTAAAAGAGTCATTACTCTTGCAAGGTCTGCAATATTACATTTTTTTAAAATAAACACATCAAACAATCCATCATCTATTGAGGCTCCTGGAGCTAATTTTTCAAAACCTCCAACTGAATTGCTATTTGCCACTAAAAATACAAGTGCTTCTTCATCCCATTTTTTTTCATTTGCTTCAATTGTTAAGGTATAAGGGCGTAATGAAGGTAATTTTTCAATTCCTTTGATGTAATACGCCAATTGACCGAGTGCTGTTTTTAACGCAATAGGTGTTTCATACGTTAATTCTGTAAGTGCTCCTCCACCTGCAATATTAATAAAATAGCGATGATTCATTTTTCCCACATCTACTTTTTTCGTTTGATCTTTTGAGATGAGTTCTAATGCTTTTGTTAGATTTTTCGGTACACCAATTGCTCTTGCGAAATCATTTGTCGTTCCAAGTGGTAAAATAGCAAGCTTCGGTCTTTGTTTTTCTTGTGCCAATCCATTAATAATTTCATAAATTGTTCCATCTCCACCCGCAGCAACAATTAAGTCGAATCCTTTTTTACTTGCTCTTTTTGCTTCTTTTGTTGCATCTCCTTTTCCTTTTGTTGCATAGGTTGAAGCTTCATAACCTGCTTTTTCTAACGCAATTAAAATATCTGCTAAACTCTTTTTTGCTAATTCTCTCCCTGAAGTGGGATTATAAATTAATCTTGCTTTTTTATACATCGTTTTCACTCCTTTTTAATTCTTTCGTTAAAAAAAGGGATCACACCTTTTTAAACAAAACCATTATAAAATATGCTTTTTATTTATAAGGGGGTATAAGATGAAACCTTTTTCCAACTTCCCCATTTTCAATGAACATTGGAATTACGGGAATCAAGCTATTATTCATTATTTACTTACTTTCCCAGAATACCACTTTACGTTTTCTAAAGATAATCCAAGAATCATTTCATCTCTTCATCGTTACAGCGATCATCTTATTATTAAGCTAACATGGAAATTATCTGATTTTTCTTACTTTATTGTAGAATCTTTTGAAGATTTACTTCGTTTTCAAGATGAAGAAAAAATCGAACTACAATCATTCCATTTTGCTTGTTTATCATCAATTGACAATATTCCTTCTTCCAACACTGCAAAAAAATTTGACGAAATGATTCATTCCTACAAGAAACCATTTACTTCTTCTCAATATATTCAATTAGAACACACACTAAAAGAAAATGTAAAGATACCCGACTTGTTTTTTGACGAATTAATTCACACCATTAACTGTTACCTTGCATTTGAAGATTATTTAAAAAACAACCTTCAGTAAGCAATTGAAGGTTGTTTTTTTGTTCTTTCTTTCAAAAAGGTAAGCGATATCTCGTTAAACTCAGAAGGCATATCAACATTACAAACATGACCTGCTTGTTTAATTACTGCTAACGAAGCGGTATGATTATTTTTCACAATTTTCTCAACAGGAGGTAAAAACATATAATCCTCTTCTCCCATAATATATAATTTAGGAATATCTCTTTTGTTATGTTGTGTTTTTTTATGAACGATATCAATTTCTTTTATCAATTTAAACCATCTTATGAATTCTTTTTGACATAATTTTTTGGCTTCTTTTATAAACAATATTCTGGATTTTTTATGTCTCTTTTTTGGCATAATCGCCCATGCCGCCAATTGATAAATCCACATATAAGGCAATATGTATTTGCATTTATCACCAAGCGTTAATAAAAACTTAGCAATAAAGGTTAAACGCGTAACAGCACCTCCTAAAACCATAGAGGAAATCCGTTCAGGAGCTATATCATGCAAGGTATTTATAATGATTGTTCCTAATGATATTCCAACAAAATGCGCTTTTTCTATATGTAAGATATCCATCACATCTAAAACATCTTTACTTACGTCTTTAAATGTGTATTTTCGTTCTGTTTTGTTTGTATTTGATTTTCCATGCCCTCTTAAATCGACTAATAGGACATGGAAATGTTCTTTATATGCTCGAATTTGTTTATACCAAATAGACGAGCTTCCTCCTGCTCCGTGAATTAACACGACCCATTCTTTCTCTTCTTGATGAATAAATGTTTTATAGTAAATCAACTCTCTCCCTCCTTTTTTTGATAAACGGTAAAACGGATAGGTCTTTCTTTTTCGATTCAAACATAATATCTACATCTTGTTTGTCAATTAATTTTATTAATGCGTCAAAATCTTCCTCACTAATATAGTCATGGTGACTTCGATCTGTTTTGGATGTTTTTCCTGTGCTAATGTGTACTTTGGGAATCCATTCAATCCCTTCCCAGGTTTTCCAAACGTTTGTTAATTCTTGTTTCAAATCTCCTTCAAACGAATTACACATATGATGATGAATATCAAAACAAACAGGAATACCACATTTTTCATGAATATCGAACACGTCTCTTACCGTATATATTTTGTCATCATTTTCTAAACGAAGATAATATCTAATATCATCACTTAACAAGTTGTAGTTTTCGATAAAACGTTTTTTTGCTTCTTCTTTGTTTCCGTATTCTCCTCCCGTATGGAGAATCATATCACTTCCTCCAATGAGTTTTAGTATCTTTACATGATATTCTAAATCTTTTATACAATTACTTACGACTTGTTCTTTTGGAGAATTTAAAACCGAATATTGTCCAGGATGCATACTTAAACGAAGATTATATTTTTCTTGCAATCCTTTTATTTCGTCTGTAATCATACGTACATCACTATCTTCCCACCATTCCCATTTCATTTCATCATGACTTCCAAAAGGAACAAGATCGCTAGATAAACGATAAAAGAAAATATCATGTTCAATATTCCATTTCACTATATCCAACGTTAATTGAAAATTGTGTAGCGTTAATTCTTTTATTTTTTCTTCTCCTTCTGTACGAAATGTTTGGATCCGACACGTTCGAAACTTCCCTTTTAAACTTTCATTGATACAAGCATACCCTAATCTCATATAAGAACCTCCTAAAGTTATTTTTTTGATTTATTCATTATTTTTTTATTTTTTTTCTTATTATTCTTCTTTATTTTAAAATAAAAATGGATAATGAATATTTTTTGTTGTTTTTTAATTTTATATGTCTTTTTTTGTAAAATAGATTCAAAAATTCTATATTGGTGACTTTTGAATCTTTAGTATAAAAAAATGGAGTTTGAACTCCATTTACTTATTCAAAATTCGTTTTAACCAATAGCGATATACACTTTCCACATCTTTAAATAATTGAAATTCTTGTCTTGGTTCATAGTCCATTTGCAAGCGTAAATGAAAAACACGATTAAAATATTCGTATAAATTTATCATCATATTTCCTAAACGATTTGCTTGTTCATCTCTTCCATTTTTCGTTGGAAATAATTCAATCAATAAAGTTTGTGGAGTAATACTTCTTGGTTGAAGTTCTTTTTGGCAATGAACACTAATACTTTGAACAATTGCAGACCATATCATTTTTTCTTCTTTTGTCCGCACAATGATCACCTCTCTTATCCTGCACTTTACTCATTTTTTTCATTCCTTCAACCTTTTTTATAAAAAAAAGACAACTTCTCAGTTGTCTATTTCATCATCTCCTGAAATAATTGATGTTTTTTCTCCTCTTCCATTTGCGCCATTTTTGTTTCCATGAATGATTGAAGTTTTTTTGTGCGATTTAACATTAGGTATTGACTAGGACTAATATGAAAATACTTACGAATCATTTTTTTATCTCCGTGTTGAAAAATATATTCCACCTGTTCTATTTGTGACATGCTTTCTAAAATATCTAGACTCATATGTATCACCTCTCTATTTATTTATTATACATGATTTTTGTTTACCCGACAAAGGAATAAAAAGGTTTTTTCCTCTTTATTTTTTATAAAAAATAAAGTAAACTACTTATTGTACAGAAAATTGTACTGGCGCGCCCGAAAAAAAGAAAAACAAGTCTTGTTGACTTGTTTTTTTTATGTTATTTTTAGGTCAATTAAAAGGGGGAACAAATGAAAAAACTATATTTTAATCAAAATAATATCAAACCATCCAATAGCTTAAAACGGGCTTGGAGATGGCAAAAAAACAGATTAACAACGAAAAAAGATCTTTCTTACGTTGTACCTCAAGCAGAAAAAAAAGAAATTGAATTTTTAAATCAAAATCGAACAGACTTTTCACTAACATGGATCGGTCATTCTACCTTTTTGATTCAAATAAATGGACTTAATATTTTAACAGACCCTGTTTGGTCAAAAAAAATGGGATTTGGAAAACGTCTTTCTGAACCAGGACTTACATTTGAACAATTACCTGAAATTGACATTGTGTTGATTTCTCATAATCATTATGATCATTTAAGTTTTTGGAGTATTAAACAATTAAAAGGAAATCCAATGTTTATTCTACCCGAGGGTCTTGGAACACTATTTAAGAAAAAAGGATTACAACCCTATATGGAATTACCTTGGTGGGAATCGACAAACATAAAAAATACAAAAATTACAATGGTACCAGCTCAGCATTGGTCTAAAAGAAGCCTCCGTGATACTAACCAATCTCATTGGGGAGGATACATCTTATCTTTTGAAGAGGAAGTCGTTTATTTTGCAGGCGATTCTGGTTACTTTCCAGGATTTAAAGAAATTGGAGAAAAATTTTCAATTGATTACGCTTTATTACCGATCGGTGCATATGAACCAGAATATTTTATGCATATTCAACACACAACACCAGAAGAAGCTATTCAAGCATTTTTGGATTTAAACGCTAAAACGTTTATTCCGATGCATTACGGCGCTTTTCGTTTAGCAGACGATACACCAAAAGAAGGATTAGATCGTTTTAACAACGAGTGGAATAGGTTGCAATTGCCAGAAGAAAAACGAATTGTATTAACATTAGGAGAAACACATAAAAAAGACGTCTAATATGACGTCTTTTTAAAATAATCATTTTTGTTCATCTTCCCATTTAATATTCTCTTCAATAGGTAGTAAAAGTTCCTCTATTTCTTTACGATAATGGTCTAGTTCACATGTTCGTTGTCGAAAAGATAAGATTCCAATTAATAAATCCTCTTCTATTTTTTCTTTTTCCTTTTTTATCAATGCTTGTTGTTCATGGAATTCTTTTAAGATACGTTGAGCTTTCTCTTGTTTTTTTTCTTTTTTGAACCATTTTTTAAAGAACATCACTTTTCACCTCACGTTTTGAACAACGGTATTTTTTTGTTTTTCTTTATTTTCTCCACTTCTTTTTCTCCATGGTAAAATGGAAGTAATCATTAAATTATTTTTTTAAGGAGGAAGTTTATATGAACTGGGAACGAGTAGAGATTACATTACCAATTGAAGTGGAAGCAATTTATAACAAATTACATGAAATCGATCCAAGCATTTTTATTGCAGGAGGATTTGTTGTAGATCGTTATTTAGGTTATCCTTTTAAAGATGTGGATTTATTCGCTCATACAAAAACAATGCATTCCATACTATCTTATATCCGTCGTATCGGAAGTAATATTAAAGGTATTGGCGATGAATACAGCATGTTAATGACAGGAGATCGTGGCGCTTACGAATTTGACTATCAAGGCGTCCATTATCAAATTATTTTCCAGTCAATAGGAACAGATATGTTAGACTATTTTGATATTCGAATGAAAGAAGCATATTATCATGAAGGAAAAGCTTATTTCTCACGCGATGCCTTTCAAGACATTCATAAAAAAGAAGTTCATACAGGGATTATTCACGATTCATTTCGCACATTGCACCGTGCCTTAAAAAGCAAAGAAAAATACGGATTTTCTATCCCGCAAGAAAGTCTTAATCGTATGCAAGATGCACTTTTTATGGAGTTAAATCCAACAACTTTAAAGAACAAGATGAAAGAAGTGCCTGAAAAAACGATTTACAAAGAAATGAAAGAGCTTCTTTCCCGTTTTAAAAAAGGCGATCCTTCATTTTGTACAAATTCCGACAGTATTTATTATTTACATTCCAAACACTTTGAAATTAAACGTTCAGATTTTGATCGTATTTATACTCATCCTGAATTATTCGGAGAAACAATAAAAGAAACATTGGGTGAAGATTTACTTCTATCGACTATTGAAGAAAAGGTTGAAAAAATTAAAACATTGGTTCAAAAAAACTATGTAAAATTATTATTTTCTTTTCCAAAGCAAGTAAATCATTGGAAAAAAAACTTGGATAATCCTACGTATTTTTATACGGTTTTCCAAATGGACATTCGTAATATTTTAAATGACAGTGAGGTTCGAGACGATGAAAATCGTGTTATTATCTATAAAATTCAAGAACTTTTTGAATTAATTGAAGACCTTTCAAATGCTTCTTATACGTTTGAGCGCGATGTAACTCTTTCGTTCTCCAGTAAAAAAGGGATTCGTGATACTAAAAATGTTCAAGATTATCTTGAACATAAAATGATATACGTAACAATAAACGACCGTTTTCTTTTGTTTAATCGAGAAACAAAAAAAATACTTTCATCTAATTTAGATCGTTACAACCAACATATACTTTTACCTTATGTTTTTAAAAAAACTGACGAACTATATAATGAAAAAAAGACGCTTGCATAAGCGTCTTTTTAAAATTCGGTTTCCTCTTCTAGCGAAAAGACAATCTTTTTTTCTTCAAATGCAAATTCAATTACACTATTCCATGTTGTTTTTTCTAAATAAATATTTCCATTTTCACCAATTGAAAAAAGAGCAATCATATCTTTATCATTATCTAAAATAACCATTTCTTCTTCATCTGAGATGACACGGAATGTATCATTTTCTCTTTCGTATATTTCTACGATCCAATTTCCTAATTTGTATGATTCCATGTTTCACCGTTAGTTTTTCTAACGGCTCCACCTCCTATTTCCTAAAGTGCTTCCAGTATATCCTATTTTTTTGGGAAAAATCAAGGCATAAAATCCCTTTGTAAGACAATTTTTTTACTCTTTTAATTTTTTAAAAGAAATTTAATCAATTCATACAATTAAATAATAAAGGGGGGATTTTTATGCATCCTATTTGGTATTTTGTTTATGCGAGTCTTATTTGTTTATTTGGTATTTCATATTTGACCATTCATTTATTTTCTACCTTTCAAATGAAAATAAAAGACCGAAATACGTTAACTTCTAAATATTTTCTTTTTGTTGCGATTATTGAAATACTTCCATTGATTTTAGTTGTTATGGGTTTTATTCAAATGGACGATTTAACTGAATCCATTAATGTTACCTTACCCGCAGTTGTTTTAGCTGTTTTTTGGATTTTATCGGTTGTTACTATTATTTCGTCTAAACAAAAATTAGTTACTTCTCCTACCTTTCCAAAAGAACATTCTGAGATCATCACCACTTATATGTTTGTAGGTTTTGCCCTACTTAGTTCTTTTCCTATTATTAACGTTATTACACTGTTTATGGTAGCGAATATAAAAGACTTTGTTTAAAACAAAGTCTTTTTTTATGGTATGATGTAAAAAACAAAGAGAAAGGAATGATTTTTTTATGCAATTACTTAATCAAAAGCTTTGGGACACATACGGTCTTCAATTTCCAGTAGATCAGGATAAGACCTATCTTATTGGAGGAAATGGCACAGGAAAATCGCATACACTTTTTCATTTAAAACAATATTTCGAAGAACAGGGAGAATCAGTTATTTATTTTCCCGACGATCGATCTTTTTTATTAGATCCAGAAAAATGTTACAGCATGTTGAGAACCTCAAAAAACTTACGTGAGCTCGTTGGCATAGAAAAAAAATTTTCAGACGAATACAACATTAATCTTGATCAATTATTTCTTGAAAAACATTATGGAAGGTATATTTCTTCTGGTTTGCTCCAACTTGTTAATTTTTATTGCACGATTGAATCTGCTCCTGAAAAAAGCGTTGTGTTAATTGATGAACCAGAAAAACACATCGATTATCTTAAACGAGATAATTTAATAAATACATTTTTTAATTTTTCTAATACCAAAAAAATTATTGTGGCAACTCACTGCCCTTCTATTATAAATGGCGATTTTTCTCTCATTCTGAATATTGAAAATTGTATTATAAGAGACACCGAATAGTGCAAACAACTGAGAATATGTTCTCAGTTGTTTTTTGTTAAAGGGAGAAAGTAAAGAAAAACGAACCCTCCAAAAGGAGGTGTAAAAAATTGTCAAAAACATATGTAAAAATTAGTATTCTAGCTCTTTTATCTTGTCTTCTTTTTTTATTTTTTCCTCAGTGGACCAACACCATAAGTCAATCGTACCCAGCACCTTCTTTTGATAATAAAGAAGCCGTAGCGATTTACCGTGAATTTCTTGATAAACATAACATTACATACAAAAAATTCGCACCTACCGTTGCTGTAACGTCTGTTGAATCAGCTGGTCGTTACGTGCAAGAGCAAAAATTTTCGGAAAAACAAATCGAAACACTTGTGAAACATATTCCGTTTTATAACGTTGAAGTTTCCAACGCTATTGACGATCCGATACTTCGTATCGATCCTTTAAGCAAACAAGTAAATGGAGGCGAATATTTCCATTTATCTGTTAAAAATGATCGAGAAGTAGAAACATTTGTACATGAAACATTCGGTTCATCTTTTACTTTACTTAAAAAGCAAAAAAATGTTTCAGATGGTTCATTTTTAAATAAAATAAGCAAAGATAAACCAACAAACTATGTATTCAAAGGAAACTTTCATACAGACAACATAACCGAAAAAGTAGTTATAAGCGTTACAAAAGGTCATATTACTTCTTTTGAACGATATGGAGATATTGTAGGAAAACAAGAAAATCAACCAATGAAAGCTATCACATTTATCCTTCCTACACTTGTTTCTGTTCTATTTTTTATCTTTTTTGTTAATACCATGACCAAGTTTTTATTAGGAATCAAACGAAAAGAAATCACTTCATTTAAACAACCTATTTATTTTGTGCTAGCGGCTGCTGTCACAGGTTTTTTTCTTAATTATTTATTAGAAGACAAATTATCTTTCTTTTCAACATTTATGGTCTTATTTGATGCGTGTTTTGTGTTTTTAGTTGCTTCTGTTTATTACAATGATGTAAAAACAGTTTCAATGAATGAATGGAAACATCCTATAGGATTAGGTTTTTTATTTGCCGCTATCGCTAGTGGAATTAGTACTATTTTTTATAGTATCTCTCTATCCCTTGGCGCTTGGTCAGCTCCTACATTTGATTTTCCGATTTATATGCAAACACATAAATGGATGATTTTATTTTTCCCATTATGTATTGGTGTAACGGCAGCAATTTGTGAAGAAATTCTTTATCGTTTATGTTTAGATAAATTATTTTCAAAACTTCCCGTTTGGCTCATTGCTTTAGTAAGTTCATTTATCTGGGCACTTGTTCATTTAGGTTATGAAGTTTTTCCGTGGTACTTACGTGTAATTGAATTAACATTATTTATAGGACCGTTTTTATTTTATATTTATAAAAAATTTAGCATTAAAACATCAATGATGACTCACTATTTCTTCAATAGTTTCTTTTCATCTTTTAGTTTACTTTATTTTGATGTTAAAATTGGAACTTTCGCTTTATTATTAACATTATTTCCATTTCTCGTTTTTCTTTTTAAACAAAAAAAGACGCTTTAAAGCGTCTTTTTTTAGATTATTTTAATAGCTTAGATAATTCAATGATCACTTGTTCACGAAGCGATTCATGTTTTTTTATTCTTGTTTCTTTGGGTAAGATATTAAACATAGCAATCATATGAAGATCAATAATTGTAAGTTTTGTTATCCCTGCTGTGCACGAACTGTCATGACAGTAAAGTGCATTTTCTGTTATGGATGTTGATGAATCAAACATCGTGTTATGAAAAGGACAAATCGCTTGATGAGGTCTTTTTAATTCATATTCTTTTTGATATTCCAGCGCATCTTTTAATAATGCGTTGGTTATCCAAGGAGTTGATTCTTCCTTTGCTACTTTTTCATATTCTTTTTCCAAATATGCTTCTATACTCATCTTTTTTACAATTGATTCTTCCATTTTCTCTTTGACCGTTTTGTCAATGGTTACCATGGTATCCCTCTTTTCCATTTTTTAATCCCCTCCATTATAGTAGAAAAATTATTTTTTTGAACAAAATTCGTGAAAAGTTCTTGTATATTCTCTTTATATTTGATATCCTTATTTCATCCTCTTTTAAAGAAGAAAAAAAACGAAAAAGGTTTTCGACAACATTTGTCTAAATAGATGTACATAACGGAGAGTTACCCAAGTGGCTATAAGGGGCTCCCCTGCTAAGGGAGTAGTCGGTTAACACCGTGCGAGGGTTCGAATCCCTCACTCTCCGCCATATAAGGACCCTTAGCTCAGCTGGTTAGAGCTCCCTGCTCATAACAGGGCGGTCGCAGGTTCAAATCCTGCAGGGTCCACCACAAGCCGTTGTGGCGGAATGGCAGACGCGGCGGACTCAAAATCCGCTGTCCGAGAGGACGTGGGGGTTCAAGTCCCTTCAGCGGCATCAAAAAACCATCTCATAGAGATGGTTTTTATTTATTAAAATGGCTTAATTGTCATAAGAATAATCAATACAATTGCTGCTATATGAGCTATATTATTATAAGGAACCATTTGTTTAGCAATGGTTTTGTATTCTTCTGGAAGAGTTTCTTCTTTATGATTTTCTAACGTTTTCATTTGAAGTTTGATTTTATCAGGTAGTATTTTTGCAACAATCGGTTGAATCAAAATATAAATAGCAAGAGATGCATCAAACCAAATCTCTTTAAATAAAGAAAGATTTAAAAACCCCATTAGTAATCCTGTTCCAAGTAATGTAAGACTACCTATTTTAGCTAAAACTTCTACTTTTTCATTAATTTCAAATGCAAATTTCGCCTGAGAAACCGTTTTTGGAAGTTTCATGACAAAAGGTAAAGCAAATGTTGCTCCCAACCCACAAACAGCCGCAATAATGTGAATTACTAACAATAACGTATAAATCGTCATTTTCATTTCCCCCTTAGTTTTTATTCAATCAAATGTTCTATTCTCTTTCATATTCAATGATAACGAACTTTTTCCCTTTATGTAAAAAAACATAGCAAAATTTTGCTATGTTTTTCGATTCATTCATTTTCTTCTTCAAACACTTCTTTCCATTCTTCATAATATTCTTTTAGCCACTCAGCCATTTCTTTATTTCCCTCGAACAACTCAAATACTTCTTTATATTTTTTCGTTTCAAAATCCATATACATTTCTATCGCTTTTTCTCGGACTTTTATTCGTTTATCAAAAAAGAATGGTTTTAACAAGTCATCATTTTCATCATTACGATAAAAACGTGTAATAATATCGAGTGACTCTATTACTATTTTTTCATTTTCATGAGACAACAGAGTGATAAAATGTTCTTTCTTTGAATAAGAAACTTTCGTAGTGCAAATATGATCTTGAATATCACGTAACCCTTCTAACACTGTATTCGCATGCTGACTTTGCATTTTTTTAAGATTTGTCATATAAACACCTTGTTTTAGTTTTGTGTCTTTAAAACCTCTACCTGAAATACAACCGCTACAAATACAAAGCTTTGTTTCATGAGCCTTAGGATAATACCTCCATCCTGCATTTTGATTCACATTTTTTATTTTTATGATTTCCTTTTTTGTGATTTTTCTTGGAACAATGATTTCATATCCCATTTTATTTTCCATTTCTCTAAATAATTTTACTGCTTCACTCGCTTTCACAAACTGTTTCTCTTCTCGATCTGTATAATGCCCTATATACACCATTTCTTCATCTGGAATACGAAAATGAACAGCTTTCATTTGTTTGTTTTGTTCACTTCGTTTTAATTCCCGATTCCATTGATAGGTAGCTACATAATTTTCCGTCATTGGCATACAATAAACTCCTTGCACAATTTCTGACGGTTTAATTCCGCTTCTTTCAATTGATTTAATCTTTTTTTCAGGTGCGACATGCACAAATATTGCCATATTTTTTTTCTCCTCTTCCTGTGTGATAAGAAAATTATACCATGTAGGGAAAAATTGTATATAATTAAAAAGAACTTTACTTTATTTAAAAGGAGAATCGGAAGAATGAATGAATTATTTTTTCAAAACTACGAAGAAACATTTAAAAAAATAGGATACGATGTTACCTTTCAATTTAAACAAATGGATGAACCTTACCGATTAAAAAGGATGTATTTTAAAAAAGGTTTTGAAGAGCTTGAAATACGATTTAAATTTTATTCAGATGGAAGAGATTTAGTGTTTCATCCAAATATTTTATTAGCTTACGACCAAGGAGAAGATACCATTTTATCTGATATTCTTTTGCCTTTTTTATCTTTTATAAAAGATTATGCTGTTTCTTTATCGATCCCTGTTGTTTTTTGTGATCATATGTTTTTTACAAAATGCATGGACCCCAAAAAATCAACATATTGTTTTGAGAAAGAACAATTTCGTTTTGCACCACAAGAACTTTCTAAATACTTTTATAAACAAGGTCTTTTTTCCAAACGATGTGCTGGATGGTTTTATTGTACAAAATCTTTTATTTTACCTAAAGAATACGAATTATATGATCATGTTTATTCCCTTTTACAGGAAAAGAAAAACAGCGATCCTTTCTTAGATATTAATTCATTGCTTCCTTCTACAGATATTAAATATCATTACAATGGTTATTCAGGTTTTTTAACTCTTTCGTGCAAAGAAGATACATTTATTATTGAAGACGAAGAATTATCGTATAAAAAAGAATATGCTGCGTTAAGTGACATCTCAAATCTCGATGATTTATTTCATAAAATCACAGCACTTTACCGAGTGAAAAATATTTTTCATCCACCAAAATATTTTTACAATAAATATTTTGAAGGAGATTATTTATTTGGCACTGAAATTCGCGATATGTTTCACAAAGAATTGAGTGCGTATTATCGTTCAAACGAAATTGAACACTATTTTGCCAGCAACAAACAACCCCTAACCTTTGCCAGAACAAATGATTATATACTTTATAAAATCATGGATGTGTATTTTTTAAAAGATAACTTCGGGGAATTTGTTACTATTTCTAAAAATGAACAAGAAGTTAAACAAATCATGATCGATCAATTATTTTCGACACTATAAAAACAAAAAGCTTACCTTAAAGGTAAGCTTTTTTTATGGATTTTTTAGTATCTTTTTTTCTTTTTTATGCTACTATACTCTCATCTAAATGGAGGTGTATTCAATGGGTAGAAATTTTAAAAAACCATACAACCCTTTATGGGAAGAAAAATTTAAAGCAGAACTCAAAACCTATTCACTAGAAGAATTAGAACAATTTATTTTTATGTGCGATTTTTATATTACAGAAAAAAATTTAACGTATTATAAAATTCGACTTCCTTTCGCTATTAAAGAATTAGAACAGCGATTACATAACGAAAATTAATCCTTATTTCATCTACTCTATGGTATAATAAAGTCCTATAATGGATAAAAAAGGAGAAATGTTGAATGAAAACAAAAATAGAAATGTTATTAGAACAAAATGAACTGCATCATCATTTTTTAACTGCAATCGAAACCATTGAAGAAGTTACAAAGAAAAAGTCATTGTTATCAAAAAAGAAGAATGAAGAATTAAATATAATAAAACAAAATAAAGAAATGAAACTTGATTACGATAGCCACAGTATTTCCTTCATTCTTCGAACAGACATTAAACCCATTTTGTTTGTTTCCTACTCACCTTTAACAGATCGTTGGAGCCAAATTTCGTGTGCAGTAAACATTTCAGAAAAATACTACAATGTAGATGTGTCGGAAACAACCATTTTCAAAACATTCATTCAATCTTTACATAACCTCGCACATCAAGTAAAACCTTTGATCGAAATAGAATATGAAGCATTTAAAAAAGAAGAAGATTTAAAAGAAAATAAAACTGAAGATTTGCTTCGAAGGAGTAATTTATGTCAATTGTTCAATTCTACTTCTTCTATGCAAAAAGAATCTGTTTAATTCAACAGATTCTTTTTTATTTATTTTAACGAATCGTAATTCTCTACTTTGTTTTCAGATGTTACTATTTTTTGAACTAAATCGTACGTAACCCAATCGTATGTAGCATTATGTTCTGTAGGCTCTCCTACATCTACTTGCTCATACACATGATAAGTTGCTACGGCATCTTCAAAATGATCAAATTCAACTGTTAATTCTGGTTTGTTTTGATAATACATTTTCAAAGCGCGCAATTTTTTAATTATTTCAATTGCATTTGTATTATCTAATGTTGTTTCTTTTCCAGTTGTATCTATACTATAAAACTTGCTTCCATCTTTTGATACATTAAATGTTTTTCTCATTTTATCAGTTGTAAACATAATGGAGTATTCATCTTTCCCTTCTTCTGCTGAAAAAGAGGAATCACTTGAATCCGTATATTCTGGTAAAGTGAATAAAAAGATTACTGATTCATCCAAGCTTAACGGTGAATCTAATTTCAAAGATTGCGTTGTTTCTTTTTTCTCTTCAACATTTGTACTTGTTTGTGGTTGTTCTATTTTCACTTCTTCTTTTGGCGCTTCTTCTTTTCCACATGCGGCAAGTAATAATGAAGCAGCAAGTAATGTAAATCCTATTTTTTTCATGTTTTTCACCCCTTTTCACGAGTATAGATAATTTTTCCTATTTTGGCAATATAAAAACTTAGCATACGCTAAGTTTTTTTATTCACTTTTTAAATTCATCATTGCACCAAATTGCTGCGAAGCAGTTGTAAAACAAATAAAGGCGCAAAGCTCAGAGATTTCTCGTTCATTAAATACGGAACGAAGCACATCAAACGTCGCATCATTAATAGAAGTTCGGTGATGTAAGAAAATTTCAGCGAATGCCATTGCTGTACTCATACGTTCATCTTTTATGTCTTTGTTTGGTTTTCCTTTTGCCATGCAGTACTCACATTTATTCCCGAATGCCAATACGCGACGCACTTGCTCTTTTAATTCTTCTGTTAACGCTCCATTTGACGACAAAATATCTCCAAGACTATTCCATTTTTCAGTTAATTGTTTGTTATATCCTAATAATTGTTGAAACGGCGTTTCGCCATAATCAGAATAGTTTATTCGAGGCATATTTACTAAAAACTCCTTTTATTTTATCTTAATCCCATAAGTGACTAATAATTTTGTTCGTTGTTTATTAATAAATTCTTTTACTTTGTTTGTGTATAATAGTCGTTCTTTCATTTCTTCTCCGTACACATCCAGCGAACTACACCATACTTGTTCTTTTCGTTTACAGGTCTGGCACAATTTTTCTCTCTCTAGATGTTCAAAACCATAATATTTCCATCCTTCTTCTTCGTAAAAACACAGATGAAAACGGTAGGTTTCAAAACAAACTGTTAAATAAACAAAATGAGTACCATCAAAGTTTTTTTGTACTTCTAAAGCATGTTTTTTGAAATACATTTCTTTTTCAAGCTCTTTCATATGTTGTAATATGTATTCAATATTCATTTGTTTCCCTTCTTTCTATTTTTCTTTATTATAACAGATGTTAAAAGCTACAAGTGTGTACTTGTAGCTTTTATTTTATTTCATGATGTCTTAGATTAAGGATTAGTTTTATATACAACCACAACAGAAACTAAACACGAACTAGTATTAACGGTGTGATCAAGAGAAATAAGTTCAGCTTTTTCTTCATTTACTATATCGATTGCTTTTTGACATAATTGACGAAGAACTCCACCGATCACATTCGAACCTTGAGCCTGACTTGTAAATGTTTTTTGATTATACATATTTTTTTCCTCCTCAGTTTTTGATTGGTTTCATTATATATAAACTTCTACTTTTATGTATAAAAAAACAAACCTTTTTAAAATTATCTTGAATTCGAGATAATTTTATGATAGGATAAACCATACTAAATAAAGAGGTGATATTTATGCATTTATTAGGACTACACCACGTGTCCATTTTAACAGGAAAAGCGGAACAAAATTTTCATTTTTATACCAAAGTTTTAGGTATGAGACTGGTAAAAAAAACGGTTAATCAAGACGATACGTCTTCTTATCATTTATTTTATGCCGATGCAAAAGGAAACCCTGGAACAGAAGTAACATTTTTTGATATTCCTGGAGTCGGTCATACTTACCCAGGTGTTTCAAGTATTTCCGCTACTTCTCTTCGTGTCAAAAACAGCAATGCGTTGCATTACTGGAAAAAACGTTTTGAAGAACTCAATATTTCCGTAGGAAATATTACAAAACGAGCAAATCGAGACACACTTGCTTTTGAAGACTTTGAAGGAACAAAATTAATACTTGTTGCTGATAATGATGAAAAAGGCGTAGCTGCAGGCGAACCTTGGAACGGAAGTGATATACCTACTGAATATGCGATTATCGGACTCGGACCTGTTACATTAACTGTGGCAGACGCAGCTCCAACAAGTTATGTATTAACAAAAGTATTAGGTTTTCGTTACATGGACTCTTACCCTTCTCTAGCTGGAAATTTTCCTGATATCGAAGTATATGCCACGGGTGAAGGTGGAAGTGGTGCAGAAGTTCATATTGAAACAAGACCAGATCTACCAAAAGAAAGATTGGGTAGAGGCGGTGTTCATCATGTCGCGTTTCGTATTCCTAGCACAAAAGAATATGGATATTGGTTGCAAAAAATCCGTGAACACCGTTTACCTAATTCAGGTGAAGTAGATCGTTATTATTTTAAAGCATTGTACTTTAAAGAACCAAATGGCATACTATTTGAATTATCAACAGATGATCCAGGTTTTACATCTGATGAACCACTAGAAACACTTGGAGAAAAATTAGCACTTCCACCATTTTTAGAACCACATCGATCAGAAATTGAAAGCAATTTACGACCACTGGATATTGACTAAAAAGACTGAATTCATTCAGTCTTTTTTTATAACGTTCCAAAAATGATTTATAATGAATATATAAATAAAAAAAGAAATGAGGAATCAAGATGAATGAATTGTTAAAAGAAATGAACGAATTAATGGAACGAAAGAAAATGGAACCTATTCCTTCAGAAGATAAAATCACAAATGAGATGATTTATAACATGAAACAAAAAGAAATAGATGTGGATAAAAGTGTATTTCGACTTTTTATTGATTTTGGAAATCGACCTCGTCCAGCGAAAAATGAATTTTTCTGTTACGTGACGGATCTTTTTAATCACCAATTTAAAAATATTTCTTTTCAAAAAAGATGCCTTCTTCGAGATGAATTAAAAAATTTTCTTTTATCCTTCCATTTTAAGCATTCAAGTACATGTAAATTTTTAAAAAGCAATATTTTATTTGCCTCTGAACGATTGCGAATGGTTACAAAAGGAAAAAATACTTCTTCATTTTATTTCATGACGCAAGAAGAACTAAATGCCTATATGGTTCCTATCCACACCGTTCTTATTGCTCATATGAATGCTTGGTTAGGATTTGAAGATGAAAATTATGAAAAAATTGTGATTGAAAATTTATTTAAAATCATAGGACACCCTTATACAGATACAACGGAATTAAAAGAACTTTTATCACAGCCGATGTTTGAAAGAATGTTTCCACCGTACAAAGTTTCTTCTTTAATGAATCAAGCTCATGATCTTTATCAAAAAGAACATCTACAACTTTTTGATATTCTTATTCATGACCCGAGTTATATCGGACAACGTCTTTTTTTGTTTAATTCTGAACAAATAAAAAATTATCAAAAAGAGTATGCAGCTTATTTTAGAGAACTTTTAGATTCAATAAAAGAAAATTTTCAATCTTCTTCTCTTTCTGATTTAAAATACGCTAAAAATAAAATGGAAATTGTAAAAAGTTGGGTTAAATAACCCAACTTTTTTGCTAAAAAAGGTTCTCAGTTTTACAAAAAGAATGTTCATAAACATGAGGTGATATTCTTGAATGATTGCGAACAGGTGCGTTTGTTATATCAAACCTATTTAAATAATAAAGTCGTTCAACAAGAAATAAGCGCAATGAAGAAAAAAGGAATTCCTATTGAATATTTTTATATCGGATTGAATTCTTTAAAAAAACGATTAAAAGAATGTAAAAAAGAGTAGTCAAAACTGACTACTCTTTTTTATATGTTCCTTCTAATGCTTTGTTTCCTCCATCTTTTGCTGTAACCACAATGCCATTTTCTTTGTATTCAAACGTATAATTTTCATTATCCGCTGTTGTTCCATCTACATTTGCAATACCTTCTACATCTCCCAGAATAACTTCTAGTACCGAAAAATCACTTTGGTTGTGACGAATAGCTAGTGTTGTTCCGTCTTCTTTTTTCCAAATATCTCCCCAGTATAACGTGTAATCTCCTCCGAAAAATACACTTTCTCCAGCAAACGAACTACAATTTTCATCATTTGCTTCTACAGAAATTTTTCCGCTTTCTTGCGAAAATGTTAATGTACAATTCGTTTTAGCATCATTGAAAGTAGCGGTTTCGCCGTTAATGGAAGCTTTTCCTGAAATAGAACCAAGTCTTGTCGCCCCTTCATCAGAAGTTGGTTGATAAAAAACATCTAATGAAAAATCAAATGTATTATCATTTTGATTTGAAATGACTAAACTACCTCCGCGCGCTTCATGCGTTTTAGCATCCCATTCGCCATTCCAAACCTGTTCGGTTTGTATTGGCATTGTTGCGACTTCTTTTGTTTCTTCTTTCATTTTTTCAGTAGAAGTTTTCACTTCTACTTCCTTTTTTTCAACAGGTTGTTTTTCGGTTTCTTGTTGTTGACATCCTGCTATTAAAAAGGCAATTCCTAAAATAGTCACCCATTTATACATGTTCATCCACTCCTTTTTATATTCTTCATATATACTACTAGATAATTTTATTTATAGCAATATTTACCTTTTTTTGTATAATAAGAAAAAAGGATGAGAAAAGAGGGATACGATGAAACATTTAGAGGAACTGGTTCACAAAACGTTTAAAGAATGCAGTTTTCCTGTTGAATATGAACTAAAAAAAGATGCTACTGCTTCAGGTAGTTCTGGTGCGTATTGGTTTAAAAAAAACTTTATCGAAATTAGTATTGAAAAAAGCATAGAAGAGTTGAAAGAATTTGAAAAAGAAGGGGCGCAGATAAGCGAAGAAGACCATTTATACTTTGTTATTCTTCATGAAATTGGGCATGCTATCCATGATCATTCGAGTTTTATTCATAAACAATTAAACAAAAGTAAAGATCGTGCTCATGGAGATGCTTTATTTAAAGGAAACCCAAAAAAACTTCGAAAAGCTTTTCAACGGTATCAAAAGTATTTATTTAGATGCGAAAAAATCGCGTGGCAGTATGCAGAATTATTATGTAAGAAAACGGCTAATAAAGAAGCTTTTCAAAAAGTAAAAAAACATTGTTTATCTTCTTACTATGATTTTACACCTAGGCATTACCGAACGTTAGTAACGTGTCAAAAAGTACAAAAATTACTTGATAAATATAATTTTCCTTTTCTGAACATTACTTATGATGTAGAAGAAAAAACTGCTTCTACCTACTATAGCGAAGATCAAGATAGATATTTTATTGGACTTCGTCAATTAAAGAAAAAAAATCATGATGTAAAACATGTGCCATCTGTTTATTTTGCTTTTTACGAAATTCTTTATCTTTATTTTAAACAACATAATCCCGAATGTACAAAAGAAGACATTTTGAATCACATTCATTCATTCGAAAATAAAAGCCATTTTCATCATTATGAAAAATTTAAACTAATTGAAAAAGCGCTATAAGTTAGCGCTTTTTTTCTTCATTAAAAGCGGGATTTTTATATACATCCCAACATCCTAACAAATAAATAGGTAAACCCATTGCAATTTCTTTCAAAAATACATGCGTTGTTTGTCGCAATGGTTCATCCCCTTTTATTAAAAAATAGAAATAAGTACTTATCCACGCAAGAGCGCTTAAACCAATAGCTGCGATAACCATCTTATAAAAAAATGTTTTCTTTCTCATGTTGTTCTTCCCATCTTTATGTAGTAGCGTGCCAATTTATTATAATAAAAAACAGACAACTTGTGTCTGTTTTTTAGAATTAAATAATATTTTCTTTTTCTTTGTTTTTTTGAGAAAAACCACGATGCACCATAATCAACCCTAAAATATAAGGTACAGCAATAATCCAATCCCACACACCTTCAGCCGTTGATGCAGCACGTATATTCCAGCCAAAAAATTTTGTTTCTGCAATATTTAACACAACAGTAAGTAACATTAATATCGTCCCTTTGATGACTAATCTTTTTCGCACATTCTGTTTAATGCCTCGCTTTTTTAAAAATAAGTAAACAAAAATATATCCTCCTACATATAAAAACACACTGCAAAAAATATACGTGTACGCACGAATCATTTCTTCCATTCCTCTTCTCTCCAATCGTTTAAAGATAGTTTTATTATACTTGAAGTTTTCTTATTCATAGAAAAAAACACGATAAAAATGAAATTTCATTTTTAACGTGTTAATAATCCTTTTTCGCGCAATAAATGTTTTGATTGTTCCCATATTTGTTCTGCTAATAGGTAGGTCTCTTCATTCATATAAATCTCTTCTTCCATATATTCCAATTCTTCTTCATTTCTATGCAAAAATAGTCTTGTAAAAAGGTATTTTTTATGTGAGTGTACATGTAATTCAAGTTCATCCACAAAACCTTCATTTTGTGCAAATTCAATTAATACATCAAGATGATGCCGTTCAATTGATTGGTAAACATCAATAATTTTCATGTGTTTCACCCCCTTTTTATTATACAATAAAAAAAGAAAAAACAGCTGAATTCAGCTGTTTTTATTCATAATTGGCTTCAAATCCTAACTCGTATTCATCAATGATTTCTTCCAATCGTTTTTCATTATTTACATGACGTTTTAACTTCATGAAAGCATCATGCTTTTCAAGATAAAATTGTTTTCGAAATGTATTTTCCATGACAATCGCTTCATTTTCTTCATCTTTTTTAAAATAGTCATATCTTTCCGTAAAATGTTGAATTAAATTTTTCCCATCTTCACTTGTTGTCATGCCAAGTTCTGCTAAACGATTTAAATTTTCTTTCCATTCAACCCAACTAGATCCTGTGTTTAATTCTTGTAATAATAGTACGATTTCCGCTAAACGATTTTCTTCATCTGTAAAACGATCTTTGTTTTCCATACTCATGCCTTCTTTCTTTGATTTTTTTATATTATACTCATTTTTTCATGTCGAGGTTAAAAAAACATGCTAAAATAAAGAAAAAAGGAGAGGTTTTTCGCCATGAAACTAAAAGGAAACATCTTAGATGTAACAGAATCAACGTTTTTAGATGATCATGCGTGTATTGTTGAACTTATGCTAAATGATGCTTTGTTTTTTATTCATATGACGCCTGAAGAACTGGGTATTTTTCATCCACTACCCTATGACCAAAACTATTCATTGTGCCCTTTTTGCCAAAAAGATAGTTCTACTTGTTCATATTTTTCAACAAAAGACGAACAGCAGAAACTCCTGGATGTATTGTTTCAATCTCGAACGAAAATACTAGTGGAAAAAAACGTTATGATACAAAAGTATCTACCTAATATATCGTAAGAAAGGATTTCTTTACATGTTTAATGACACAATACCTATTTTAGAAGACGTTACCATTCAAGCACATACAAAAGAAAAAGATTCGTTTCCGACTATTTTTTATTGTTATTTCAAATTTCAACAAATCCCTGGGCAGTTTTATATGGAAGTCTTTCTTCATTCGATGAATGGTTATTCATCATTTGCATGGGAAGGAGGAAGCATTGATGTAATCGATCCTTCGACAAAACAACGAGATATGGGAGATTTAGATCTTGAAATCGAAGAACACGTATTTGAACAGTTAGTCCGTTTAATACTATTTCATTCAAAACAACGTTTGAAATTACTTCATTATCAAGAACGTGCCTATTTTGACAAAGAATTTACACCAGGAAAATACAAATTACCTGACAATATACTATTCCACGATTAAAAAGAAAAAGGGTGGTTTTTATGAAACGAAACAAAGAATTAATTCGCTTATTATTACTGAATAAATTGGATAAAAACATACATCATTTTACCAATGAAGAAGTTACGTATCATCAGCAATTAGTAAAGGAACTTATTCAATCAGGTACGTCTTCTTATACCTATTATGATTTACTTGATATTTTAAAAGATGACGAAAAATGGAATGCCGTTATCTTAAAAATCAACCAAAGTATTGGCATCGACAATGTGCCCTTTGAAGTCATTGTTGAATTAATGGACAAACAATAAAAACAAAAACATCGTCAAAATGACGATGTTTTTTTAAAAATCGTTGATTTTTGTCATAAAACGTGATCTTCCCTCTTATACTTACAATGAAGGGAGAAGATTGTCATGAGTTGTATAATTGAACACACACAGTCACAACTAATTTTTAAAAAACATACAATAAACACTGCTAGTTTTGCTATTTCTATTAATAAAAAAACAAAAGAATGGTCGTTTTATGTTGAATATTTTGAAAATGATTTTGTGCGTAAACATCCTATTAAAATTTTCTACCAATGTTCAACTGACGGTTCTTTTTCTTCTACACAATCTTTCTTTTTATCTTCGGCTATCATGACCAATCTTTTTCAAACATTACTTAGTGAATTGAAAAAGATTTCAAAATATAATGTATGGCTTTTAACACAAACTCACGTCCCAAAGGGCGTTTATACCATTTGGAATCAACAGTGCATGACAAAATAAACCAAAAACGAGAAGAAAAATTCTCGTTTTTTTCTATCTTTACGTTATAATAAAAAAGAAAATATAATGATAGCGAGGGATAAATATGTGGATGAGTGTTTTTTCCATTAATAATGATGTAGATAAATTTGTAGAAAACTATAAAAATAGTTCATTTAAACAAGCACTAAAACCTTTTGGAGATTGGGAATTAACAGCAACAGGAGGTGTATCAAGCACGTTTACCTTTCAAAAAGGAAAAGATATCATGAAGTTTATTTTTTCTTATTCGTTTAAAGAACGAATTATGACCGTTCGTTTTGATACACTTTATCCAAAAGAAGAAGCCTTTTATGTTACTTTATTTACTGAATTTAAAAAATGGCTTTTATCCATTGAACAAGATTGTTTGATTCTACTTTCGACAGAACTTTTTTCGTTACCTGATAAAGAATGTGTTGTTTTCCCTTCAAGTCAAATGGAATTAATGTACACATATAGCGGGAATGAAAGTCAGAAATTAATTGAATTATTAAAACACATTCCTTCTCTCTCTAGTCAAAATACAGAAGATACTGTTTTTTATACAGCTCTTCCCCGTGCTTTTTATGGAGCAGAATTTTTAGTTCGATTTGGATTTTATCCTAAACCTAATGTCGCCTTTATTTATAGTGACGGAGAATACGGATATATGAAAGACGAATTACTTGATTATTTTTCGTACAAACACTGTTTTACAGTAGAAGACATTGACGCTTTCCATCAGTGGTTAATTCAATTAAATAACGACACCGAAGAAACAACAAAACAATTATTTACGAAAATGAACGAAAAAAAATCTAGTTTTTTATTAAAACAAAACAAACAAAGTGTATCTATTAATGGCATTTCTTCCTGTTCTATTTTTCCTACCATGAAATTTTTTGATTTTCAATACATGGTTCATTCTCATGGTTTTGAACAAAGAATGGTTTCTACAAAAGAAGAAGGAATCAATGTTATTTTAAACGATCTAGAAAATGCACATCTCTTATGTGAGAGCAATAGACGTATTCGAACTTACCTTGATTCGTTTTCGCCCATGAATATAAAAGAAGGCATGTTTCTATGTACCGCAACATTTGAATCGGATCTTTTCGCTCAGCAATTACGGTATGATTTTCACTATACGTATGAAGATGACGGTGATACTTATTTTTTTTACCGTTTTCAAAAAACAGATTCAGAGAAATTTTCATCGATTACAGACGCAGAAGAAAACTTAAAAAAAGATATTTTTAACTTTATTAAACAACATCGAGCTCGCTCTATTTTCAAAGAAAAAGAAACCTATTAAAACATCGGATTTCCGATGTTTTTTCTTTTTTAAGTATATTATTTCATCATTTTCTCCATAATGTATGCAAAGGAGTGATTTTATGGAAGCAAAACAATCTCATCAGTACGATCAACATCCTGTTAAATTTCGAAATGAAATCCGTTCGTATCCTATTGTCTATGTTCCAATCGATGAAATGTATTATCGTGCGAACAATCACCGTATTCAGGTAGCAATTAAAGAACACATTGAAAAATCAAACGGGGTTTATTCTGAACAAACGTTAAAAGGAGATATTACACGTAAGGATGTACAAAACATTATCGAAGATATTTTGGGACATGCATTGGGTTCATCTAGCGTTTTATTACAAGAAAAATTAAAAAAAGAACATCAAACTATCCCTCTTTATTTAACAGTAGGTGATGTAGTAGTTAACGGAAATAGTCGTCTTTTTTTAATGCGACAATTAGTAAAAGAAAACCCTGTTAAATATGCGCATTTCAAACATGTACGATGCGTTTATTTACCAAGTGATGCAACGGAATCAGAAATCGATGAATTTGAAATTCAAGAACAAATTGAAGAAGAAGTAAAAGTAGAATATCAATGGTATGAAAAAGCTCATTGGATGGATGAAAAACGAAAAGAACATCGATTAACCGACGAAAAGACAGCACAATTGTTTAAACTTGAAAAAAACAAAGCCAAACGATTATTAGATGCTTTTCAAGAAGCTTCTTTGTATCTTGAAAAAATCGGAAAACCTTTTCACTTTAAAATGATTAAAGATGATCGTTCTGCTTTTGAAGCATTAGCGCAAGAAAAACGAAAATTTTCTCATGATCCAGTTGCTCAAACCTTAATCGAACAAATTACGTATGAATATATCGGACGAACAAAAGAAGAAACGCCCGAACGTTTACTTGTGTATATCCCAAAAATCGGTACGCATTTAGAAGCAATCAAAAAAGGAGTAATTGAACAAGGACCTTTATCTACTGCTTTTGAGTCCATCAATGAAGACGATGAAGAAGATGAATTATTGGAAATCAATGAAAACACAAAAGAAACAAATAAAATTCTTTCTTGTTTTTCTACTCTTACTGAAGCAGAGCGAAAAGAAACAACCGATATTATTGATCAAATTATTGATTTTGAAACAATTAAATCAAAAGAAAAACAAAAAAAGCAATATCCTTATTTAAAATTAAAGCAGTCTCTTGAACATTTGCAAGAATCCTTCCTTCATTACAAACACGACGTTTCTCATGATACGAAAACGTTGCAGTTATTAACTGATATTCACAAATGGTGCCACGATTATCAAAAGAAGGTGAAAGAATGAATATTCACTATCAAGAAAATGATCAAGCTTTTCATATATCTTTTTTTCAACAATCCGATCAAATCAAACGCGATTTAGCTACAATGTATCAAGTTCCTGAAGATCCTTTTGTGCTTTCTGTACCTGCTTGGCGTTTTTTTAATCATTTTGAAGATTTTTCATCGTTTGTTTTGCTTCGAAATTTAAAAGATAAAGTGACGTTTTCAGATCACGCACGAACCGTATTAAAAGAAACGAAGAAAAAACGAAAAGAAACCTTAACACCTGCTCTTTCTATGGAAATAACCAAAGAAGAGATTGAATTGTCTTTGCTTCAACTCTCGTTTAAACGAGAGTTGAAATCTTATCAAATGCGAAACCTTCAGTTTTTATTACAAAAACCAGTTGGAGCCGATTTCTCCGTTCCAGGAAGCGGGAAATCAACTACTGCTCTTTCTCTTTATGCGTTACGAAAAAAACAAGAGCCTTCGTTAAAATTATTTATCGTTTGTCCAAAAAACGTATTTGGATCTTGGGAAGAACAAAACGAAGAATGTTTTCATTCTCCTTTTTCTGTTTGTCGTTTAGAAGGAGGAATACTCAAAGTAAATGCATTATTAACAGGAACATTTGATATTTTTTTAATGACGTACGAACAATTACTCACTGCTTTTTCAAGTGTCGCTTATTTTTTAAAACAGCACCATGTTTCTCTTTATATTGACGAATCACACAAAATGAAAGGCGGAATTCATTCGAAAATTGGTCAAACGCTTTTAAATTTATCTCACTTACCTCGTTATAAATTGTTAATGAGCGGAACGCCTATGCCAAATAGCGAAGAAGATTTAGTTAGTCAATATCATTTTTTATGCCCTACTCATAAAATTGATGCAACAACTGTTACTAAAGCCATTCAATCACTTTATATTCGAACAACGAAACAAGAAATGAATTTACCTGCTTTTAGCATTAAACGAACCTTAGCAAAAATGAACCCAACGTATCACGCATTGTATCAAAAGTTATTATTAAAAGAACTAGAACAAATACAATATGAAAGCGCAGATTCTCTAGAAGCGTTAAAAAAAATTAATCGCTGCGCCGTTAAATTAATTCAATTAGCCTCTAATCCCACTTTGTTGTTACATGCTTCTCCTGAATTAGCGCTTTTAACAGAATTTCAAGAAGCCACAAAAGAACTGAGTCCAAAACTTCTTATTGCTGTAGCACGTGCATTTGAGCTTGCTGCAAAAGGAGAGAAGTTAGTGATATGGACGACATTTGTAGGAAATATTCGCTTTTTAGAACAGTTATTGGCGCCTTTAAATCCTGTTACTATTTTTGGTGAAACACCTACAGGAGACGAAGAGACTTGGGGAACAAGAGAAGCAAAAATTAAAGCGTTTAAAAAACAAAAAAATGTACATGTCTTAATTGCCAATCCCCAAACCGCTTCAGAAGGAATTAGCCTTCATAAAGAATGTCAATATCAACTCTTTATAGATCGTAACTATGATGCACGTTTATTTGAGCAAGCAATGAATCGGACTCACCGCGTGGGGTTACCTAAAGATAAACCCGTGATTATTGAATTATTATTACTAGAAGACAGTGTCGATGAAAACGTAGATATTCGTTTAGATATTAAATTAGGAAACATGTACGATGTGTTAAATGATACTCGACTTTTACAAGAAGACGAGTATTCTGAAATGAATTATGACGACGCAAATGATCTTCTCCTTTCCATTCTTTCAAAAAAGGAGGCATAACTTTTGTTTTCAAAAGGAGTTATTATTTCTAGTTTTCATTTGTTACACACGATACGAAATCAACGTATTTCGTATCGTAATTTTCAACAAGAAAAAGGATATTTATTAACCTTGCCTTTTATCGCGCTTGATTTTTTAAGTAAAGCAAATTGGATTACTCTTTCACAAAATCAGTGGAACCTGACAAAAAAAAGCGAATTTTATAGCATGCGTTCGATTAATCAATCTCGTTTGCGTACTTTCTTAAAAGAAAGTATCCTTACAATTCAACCAGATTGGGCATTTTATCTTTATAAAGGAAGGCGAGAATTTTTTAATTCTCCTCTTCCTAAAAAAGAAAAAGAAGATCTTTTATCCTTATTTTACTATTTAGATTTAATGGAAAAAAATGATTTTCAAACAAATCAATGGTGGGATGAACTAGCTATTTTTTTCGCTCCTGACAACGCAAACCAAGTGGCACAAGGACGAATAGGTGAACGTTTATCTTTTGAATATGAATGGGAAAGGACAGGGAAAAAACCGCACTGGGAGTCCCTTTATTCTAACTTTTCAGGTTATGATATTCTTTCTACTGAAAAAATGAAACCATTAAAAATTGAAGTAAAAACGTGTCTTTCCACTGGTTCTTTTTATGTTAGTAAACGCGAATGGGAAGAAGCACAAAAAGAGGAGAATTACCTTTTTCATATTTGGTTATTGCAACCAACTTATACGTTATATTGCTTTTCTCCTTCTGTACTAAAACCACATGTGCCTATTTCTCAAAATTTTAGCGAGTGGACAGAAGCAAAATTTTCATTGCCTTTTTCTTTTTTAACACCTTTTCTTACGCACAAAAAAAAGCTTAGCAAATGCTAAGCTTTTGTATAAAATGACATGATACTTTCTTTGATTGTTTCAATTGTTTGATTTTTGTTTGTTATATCTGTAAATCGTTCTTTTATATCCATATTTTCTTTTCCTACAACGATTTGCAAAGGAATGCCCATTAAATCTGCATCTTTAAATTTAATTCCTGCATTTTTTTGACGATCATCATATAACACTCGATAACCTTCATTTTTCAATAATTCCGCCAAATTTTCAGCTGTTTGTTTTTGCCTTTCATCTTTCCAGTGAACGGTTAAAAGATGAACATCATAAGGCGCGATTTCTTTTGTCCATACAATTCCTTTTTCATCATGGTGAGTTTCAACAAACGCTGCTAACAGCCTAGAAACCCCAATTCCGTAACAACCCATGATAAAAGCTTCTTGTTTTTGCTCCTTATTTAAATAAGAAGCTTCCATTGAAGTTGAATACTTTTTACCCAGTTTAAAAATATGTCCAACTTCAATCCCTTTTTTGTATTCAATGCTTTCTTTTTGGCATTGTGGACAGGTAGTTGTTCCTTCTTCTAACACTTCTGTATTCGCTGCAAAATCACAATTTGTACAAACCGCAATTGTATCTTCGCCAATGTCAGAAAGAATCATAAACTCATGTGTTTCGCCTTCTCCTCCAATAGCTCCTCCATCTGCTTCTACTACTCGGTAATCTAAATCTAAACGCTCCATAATTCGTTTATATGCGCTCATCATTTGCTGATAGGTGTTATCTAAGCTTTCCCACGATTCGTGAAATGAATACGCATCTTTCATCACAAATTCTCTTCCTCGAAGCAGTCCATAACGTGGTCGTTTTTCATCACGAAATTTTGTTTGAATTTGAAAAACAGAAACAGGTAAGTGTTTATAAGAAGGAATTAATTGATTTGCTAAATTTGTAATTACTTCTTCATGTGTAGGTCCTAAAGCAAACGAACGTTCATGACGATCTTTCATTTTCATTAATTCTGATCCGTAATTTTCAACACGTCCCGTTTGTTCCCAGAGTTCAATTGGCTGCATTGTAGGAAGAAGCACTTCTTGTGTTCCGATTTCCATCATTTCCTCGCGAATCACTTCTTCAATTTGTTTTAACACTGTATAGCCAAGCGGTAAATACTGATAAACACCTGCAGCTAATTGGTTCATCAATCCTGCTCGTAACATTAATTGATGACTTTTCACTTCTGCATCTTTTGGTGTTTCTTTACTTGTTGCTGAAAATAAATGTGTTTGTTTTGTTACTATTCCTTTTTTCATTTTCTTCCCTCTCTCTTCTCATGTATTCTTCTTTATTTTACCATAAAATATCGCTTTTTAAAAAAAACATAGCATGCGCTATGTTTTTATTTTAACATACGATCTTCTTCGATACCTTCTAGCGTTTCTTTATAATGATTTAAGATATATTCCGCTTTATCAAAGGCTTCTTTTGGTAAATAGGTTATTGTTTCAAAGTAAACAATTTTAGGCATTTTCTTATCATATACTTGAATAACATAGCGTCCAAAAGCATGTTCTTGAATTAAAATAGTTATTGTTTGACTGTCTTTTTTATACGAGTAAATTGTTTCTTCTACTTTCCATCCTGTTGGTAATTCAGCTTCACAAAATTTCATATCTTTTCCTCTTTTCTATGTAGGTTATTTTCATTATATCATAAAAAAAATGATTTTGGAGAGAGAACCCATTGACTTTTTTTCTGCTTTTTTTATATAATGAATAAATACAAGTATAGGGGGAATTACGATGACTATTTTAGATGAAATTAAACGAAAATATTCTACATACCAAACGGAAGAATTTGAATTTAAAAATGATATTTTTTCAACGATTCAATCTTATTTCCTAGAACACTCAACCACTCTTTTTCTTCTTAAAAAATACAATGATCCTATCGTGAAATCTGACTCTCTTTTTAAAGTTCGACAGGTATATGAACACCATATGACAGTAGAGATTTTGAATCAACAGGTTCAACCATTGTTTGTTACTTCTATAAATTTTTCTTCTTTATTAGATTCTTCTACACATATCGTTAAAACTTCCGAAGAAGAGGTTCTCGAAGAAGCGGAACGCGTGTATTCTATGATCGGAAAATTATTCGCACATTAAAAAAAAGAACAGTCATTTTGACTGTTCTTTTTGAATTTTAGTTCGCGTTTGCATTAAATGAAAACAAAATTCTTTTTCTGTTAAGATTGTCTTTGATGGGTCGTTTTTCCCTTCTGAATGTCTAATGTCTTTGTTATGTGTATCAAGTAATACTTGTTTAAATTCTTCATTTTTTGCTAATTGTTCAAATGCCTTTTTTATTAAATTTTGATAATTTTGGCTGTGCCGATTGATTTTTTCCCCTTTCCAATAAAGCGTTTGTGTTATCCACCATTTTTTCTTTTTTCCTTTAAATTTCGCTTGTTTTCCTACAAGTAAACATACTTCTTTTTGCTTTTCTGGATCATTAAATTTTAAACTTTGTAAAAACCCTTCCATGCTGTAACAAATAATGTCATCCACTTTGAACATATACGCTTCAAAATTTGATAATTTATCTCCAGGATATCCACAACCTGTAACAATATCAATCATAAAACATCCTACTTTCTTTTGATTGATTGTTTTTCAATTTTTTTAGTTGAAAAATCATATACATACCCCATCATTTCTTCCAATTCGACCAATGCTAATTTAGAATTGGTTTCGACTTGCGCACCTAAATCAATATTTAATCTCACCCCATCAAATACAAGTGAATTTGTCGGCGTATGACCATGAATAACCGATTTATTTTTTGTGTATGTTAAAAGTTTTTTATCGTCTAATCCATAGAATATTTCCTCTTTCATCCATAAAATGTCACGGTTTTGTTTTTTCTTTCCATATGTTTTATCTATTCCCGCGTGAGCATATACAAATTTTTCATCTTCATAGAACAATGGTAAGGTACGCACCCACTCGATAATAGAACTCGTCCCTTCTTCTTTAAATGTTTCATTGATTTGTTTTGACGCTTCAATTCCTCCGTACATACTCCACATCGGACTCTTATTATCAAGATACCATATCATCATTTCTTCATGATTTCCATCCGTCACATGCACATTTTCATATGTTTGCTCAAGATTTCGCAGTTCTTTTAATACCAAACCACTATGAGGACCTCGATCAATCATATCGCCAATCACCACCAATTGATCTTCAGTCGGTGAGAAAGTTGCATACTCAAATAATGCCATCATTTCATGATAGCTTCCATGAATATCACTTATTGCAAATCGTCTCATTTTCCATTAACCACCTTAATCGAAATTTATTTAATGTTTTTTTGCTATAATCCATTTGAACAAACGCTTCTAACTCTATCCAAATAAGTTTTAATAAATTTTGGGCGTGATTTTTTTTCTTTTGTTTCCATTCTTCATTTCCATGTATAAGATAAAGATTGTATTGAATCATTTTTTCATGAAGTTTTTTGTTATAAATCTCTTTTTCTTGAATATACTTTCCATTTCGTTTAAATAAAAAATAAGTATCGCCCATCTTAATTTTTCCTTCATATTCTACATCTTTTTGCACTATTGTAAGATCATGTGACAGAAAACTAAACAAAAATTCATCTTTTTCTAACACGCGCAAAAGAATAACTCCCTCTTTATCATAGCCCATTAGGATACCTTCTCCGATAAGTTCGCGAATTCGTTTTTTAACTTCTTCCATTATGTTTCCTCTTTTCTTTTTTCTCATTATATCATTTTTTTATCTTTTTTTCATTTTTATATCATTTACACTTATAATAGAGAAAAACAAGAGAGGAATGATAGACCATGATTAAAAGCACATCGATGCATTTTGGAGATATTTGGGAAAGTGAGGGAAAAATAGTGCTCGAACTTTTATTTTTTTACGATCGATGGAAAATACCTAACCAAGTGCACGTAACAATTCACGAAGATAAAATCCATTCCATTTCATGCTACGCTTATCATCCCTTTCGAAAAATGAACTTAGAACAAACAGAAGCTATTCACGAACAAGAAACAAGAGCGATGAAAAAAAACATTCTACAAGCAGCTCTTATGTTTAAATCTCTAACTTCTACTTCTTTTTCAGAAATAAAAGAAATAGACTTTCAAGAAACAAAATATTTAGTGTTAATCGATTTTATCATTCCTAACACTCCCTTTTTCTTCACTTTTTTACTTCGAAAGTTTAACGAAGACGTAGTCATTAAAATATCCAGCTTTGAATGCAGAAGCGAACAAGACTTTATTCGTTCCTTTTTCAAACATTCAAAACATCGAATTAGACTTTTACCTTATATTGAAAAGATGCTTGTCTAGCATCTTTTTTTCAAGGTTTTTATTTTTTTTCTAAAAATATAAAACATCATCTTTAAAAAGCGAGGAATTTATATGAAAAAGTTAACTCTCCAAGAAGCTTTACACATTATGTCTTCTCATACCGATCTTATCATTCCATTAGCAAACGGAGAACCTGACGCTCTTTTAACGGCTGTAGATGAACATCCTGAAATATTTACATCTCTTCGCATTCATCAAATGTTCGAATTAAAAGATCGCACTTATATGCATGGAACCTATCCTCATATTACTTATATTACCTATTTTATGAGCCGATTTGCACGAAAAGCATTTTTAAACGGAACATGTGAACTTATTCCAAATCATTTCCATCAAATGCCTCGTTTACTGGAAAGTAATACTGAAAAACCGATTGTGGTATGCCAAGCATCACCTATGGATGAAGAAGGTTATTTTTCTCTTGGAACAGAAGCTGATTACGCCGCAGCTTTCATTGGGAAATTTCCATTTTTACTTCAAGTAAATTCATTTATGCCTAGAACCCATGGAACCAATCGCATACATATTAGCCAAATCAGCGGTTTTATTGAACACAATCAACCACTTTTTGAATTACCTTCTTTAGAACCTACTGAAATTGATCAAAAAATCGCTTCTTTTATTGCTGAACGTATTTCAAATGGTTCAACCCTTCAAGTAGGCATCGGAGGAATTCCAAATGCTGTTATTCAATTACTTGAACATCATCAACATTTAGGAATTCATACCGAAATGTTAACCGACGGAATCGCAGAACTTGCTCAAAAAGGAGTAATTGATGGAACGGCTAAAAAAACACATCAAGGAAAAATTATCGGCTCTTTCGCACTTGGAACCAAAAAACTATACGATTTTATTCACGAAAATTCAGATCTTCAAATGCTGCCCGTTGATTATGTAAACGATCCACGAAACATTGCAAAAGAAGATAATATGATTGCTATTAATGCTACCACAGAAGTCGATTTGTACGGACAATGCGCTTCTGAAACTATCGCAGGAAAATATTATAGTTCTTCAGGCGGGCAAGTTGATTTTGGAACAGGTGTACGTTTTTCTAAAAATGGGAAAGGATTCATTTGTTTATATTCAACAGCTAAACAAGATGAAATTTCGCGCATCCAACCTCTTTTAACACCCAATTCAATCGTTACAACGTCTAAAAATGATGTCGATTTTGTGGTAACAGAACATGGAATAGCTGAATTAAAAGGAAAATCATTAGCTAAACGAGCAGAAGAATTAATTCGTATCGCTCACCCAAAGTTCCAAGAAGAATTACGTTTTGAAGCAAAAAATTTAGGTATTCTACACTAAAAAAATAAAAGAGGGCGCCCTCTTTTATTTTTTAGTAAAAAATGTCGAAAGATATCGAAAAACCCCTTGCGATTATTTGAAAATCCTTTATTATTATATAGTAAGTAGTCAGTTTTTTAGGAGGAAACAACATGTTAGTAATGGACAAAATTAGCTCACACGATACGCTAAAAAAATTAAAACCCGAATCAAGATACCCAAAGGAAGTCGCTTCACAATTATATAACATAGGTGATGAAGTTGACTGTACAGTTACAGCTATCCATCCGACAACAGGTGCGTTTATTAATACTGTTGATGGAGCTAGTGGTCTTATCCATAAATCTAATGTATTAAAAGATCAATATGTACGCCCCGAAGAGTATTTTTATGTTGATCAACCTATAAAAGGCATCATCGAAGCATTCGACGATAAAGGAAATGCGAAAATCACTGTTTTTCATTTAAATTTACTCCCTTTACATGAACAAGATTCACATACCGTCGATCATATTTTAGAAAAAGCTCGACAAGAAAATAGTAAATTAATGGAAGAAGTAAATAGAATGAAACGTGAAATAGAAGAATTTCACGAAAAAGAAACAAGTGTTATTTTAGATAAAATACATAGCATTGTTCCTGAAGTATCAGAAAGTACAAAAAAATTCGTCACACATCTAGTCAAAGAGCATGGTATTTCCGAAGTTTCTCTTACTTTACCTCGAACGATTGCATCTTTTGATCCAAGTTTTGCTTTGGCAAAAGATTTAGAACGCAATTTAAAACGGGGGTATCTTTGACTCTCTTACGTTTTATTCAAGCGCACATGCAGCCAAACGATGGGTTCAACGGGTCGATAAACAATGTTTAATAGAAGATGCACATCATACATTATTAAATAATGTAAAAAAAGGATTTATTTTAATTCAAACATCTTCTTATATGTATATCCGTCATCAACATGTTGTCTTTGCATGCAAACGATACAAAGGTGGAATGCCCACAGAATTTGCCGTTGCAACCATTTTATATTGGGATAAATTTAAAAAACGAATGGGTAAATGGTTAGATGCAAACGATGCACAATAAGATATGAATAAAAAGTAAAAAAACGTTCTTTAAAGAACGTTTTTTTTGTCATAAATGGGGAATACTACAAGTAATACAACATTTTAAAACTTGCATTTTTTCTTATTTGGTATATGATGAGAGTAGGTAACGAAATGTTGACCAAAACTATATTGGAGGATTGTATGTAATGTATCAAACAAACAACGAAGTAAACGTAGAAGAATTGCGCAAACAAATTCAAAAAATTCCTTCTCACAATCTTAGAAAAAAAACAGCAAAAGAATTGTATCAAGTAGGGGACATCATTGAGTGCACCATTACAGGCATTGATCAAATGGTAGGTGCTTTTGTTAACACAGTAGATGGAGCTAGTGGGCTTATTCATCTGCAAAATATAATAGAAAACGAACATGTGAATCCAATAGATTATTTTGAACATCATCAAAAAGTACAAGGGAAAATAGCAGGATTTGATAAAAAAGGAAATGCAAAAATAACTGTTTATCATTTAAATCTTGATAACAAAGAAGAAGAAATTATACACGAACCATCTAGAAAAGGGCATATTATGAATTTTCCTCATTCAATACCTGAAAAATCGCTTCAAACTTTGCAAGAAGAAAACGAAGCTTTATTGCAGCGTATTAAAGAATTAGAAGAAAAACAAGAAAATGTTAAACAAAAAGAAGTGGATACATTAAAAAAAGTCATTCAATCAGTTGTACCTTCTTTATCTCCGCAAGCGGAAGAATTAATGGAACAATTAATTGGAGAACATGGAATTTCTCATTTTTCAATGGGTGTTTCTCGTGCAACAATGGTATTTGATCCTAGTTTGGAATTAATGAAAATGATTCAACAAAATATTGAACGAGGGTATCTTTAACCAGTTTCGTTTTTTTTCTACCACTCATGCAGCAGGTAGATTAGTTGGTCGCTTTGATAGTGAACAGCCTCTTGAAAATCTTCACAATGCTTTATTAGATGATTTACAAAAGGGAACATTATTGCTTTCTACATGCAGTGATTTATATATTCGATATCAAGATAAAATATTTGCGTGCAATCGTCATCGTTATGGAACCGATAAAGATTATGCTGTTCCTACTATTCTTTCAGCAGGGATGGGCTTAAAAGCATTGCAAAAAACAATATAGTAAAATAGGATAGTAATAAATAATAAAGTGATGAACATCAGTTCATCACTTTTTTTTATTTTAAAGTGATTTAATGTATGCTATAATAAGAAAAATTTAGTTATAGAAAGGAAGAAATATCATGGAAACCAAATTTAATCCAAAAGATATCGAACAAAAATGGTACCAAGAATGGCTCAATCAAAAAGCTTTTGAATCAACAGGAGAAAAAGAAAAAACACCTTATTCAATTGCCTTGCCTCCTCCGAATGTAACAGGAAAACTTCATTTGGGTCATGCGTTAAATTTATCGATTCAAGATACACTAATTCGACGCAAACGAATGCAAGGATATGATACTTTATGGGTTCCTGGAACGGATCATGCGGGCATTGCTACACAAGCAAAAGTAGAAGAAAAGCTACGAGCAAATGGGCTTTCACGATACGATTTAGGAAGAGAGGCTTTTTTAGAAGAAGTTTGGAAATGGAAAGATGAATACGCTCAAAATATTCATGATCAATGGGCATCAATGGGTATTTCAATTGATTATTCTAAGGAACGTTTTACACTTGATGAAGGACTTTCTCGTTCTGTAAGAAAAGTATTTGTTGAATTGTACAAAAAAGGACTTATTTATCAAGGCAATCGCATTATTAACTGGGATCCCGTATTTAAAACAGCTCTTTCTGATATTGAAGTAACGCTTCAAAAAGAAGAAGTAACTCTTTACTATCTACGTTACAATCTAGAAGATGGCTCTTCTTACATTCCTGTTGCGACAACGCGACCTGAAACCATTTTTGGAGATGTAGCAATTGCTGTTAACCCTAAAGATGAACGCTATCAAGATTTTATCGGTCGTTATGCAATTGTTCCCATTAGTGGTCAACGTATTCCTATTATTGCAGATAACTATCCTAAACTGGACTTTGGAACAGGAGCTATTAAAGTAACGCCTGCACATGATGCCAATGACTTTGAAATTGGAAAACGTCATGATTTAGAAGCCATTACCATTTTAGATGAAGAAGCGAAGTTAAATGAATTAACAGGACCATACCAAGGACTTTCTCGTTTCGAAGCTAGAAAAAAACTTGCAGAAGATTTACAAACGCAACATCTTCTTATCAAAACCGAAACTTATGAAAAAGAAATTGGCTATTCAGAGCGTTCTAAAGAAGAAGTAGAACCTCGACTTTCACTTCAATGGTTCGTTAAAATGGAATCTCTCGCTGAAAAAGCATTAGCTTTTCAACAAACTGATGAAAAAATTAACTTCTTTCCAAAAGAAGCAGAGGAACGTTATCTTCGTTGGATTTCAAATGTTCATGATTGGTGTATTTCAAGACAGTTGTGGTGGGGACATCGCATTCCTGTTTGGTATTGCAATTCATGTCAAAATGTAACTGTAGAAGAAACAGATCCTACACAATGCACCCAATGCGGTTCAATAGAAATTAAACAAGATGAAGATGTATTAGATACATGGTTTTCATCTGGTTTATGGGCTTTTTCAACACTTGACTGGATCGATAATAGTTCGCTTTATCAACGTTATTACCCAACAAGCACACTCGTTACAGCCTATGATATTATTTTCTTTTGGGTTTCGCGTATGATTTTTTCTTCCTTAGAATTTACAAATCAAAAACCATTCCAAGATGTTTTAATTCATGGACTCATTTTAGATAAAAAAGGAGATAAAATGAGTAAATCCAAAGGCAATGGTATCGACCCGATGATTTTAATTAATGAACACGGAGCCGACGCACTTCGTTACATGTTATTAACAAACATTACACTTGGAAATGATATGAAATTTAACAAAGAAAAAGTAGAAAGCGCACATAATTTTGGAATTAAACTTTGGAACGCTTCGCGTTATATTTTAATGAATCAACCCGAAGGGTTTAGGTTTAATGGACTTCCTGAAATTAACGAATTATCAAGTGCTGACAAATGGATTCTTAGTCGTTTAAATACAACAATCAAACTTGTTAATGATTCATTCGAGGAATATGATTTTTCAAAAGCTGGTCACGGTATTCGTTCTTTCTTCTTCAATGATTTTTGTGATGAATATATTGAATTAACAAAAGATATGAATGAAAAAGAAAAAGAAATCTCTTTTTCTGTATTATTCTATAGTTTGGATCAAATTTTACGATTACTCCATCCATTTATGCCCTTTTTAACGGAAGAAATTTGGTCAAATCTTGGATACAAAGAGGGACTTTTAATGGTAGAGGCGTTTCCATCTTTTAACGAACAATTCATTTTTGAAAAAGAAGAAAAAACAATAGAACAACTAATTGAATTAATTTCATCCGTTCGTTCTCTTAAGCAACAAGCTAATGCTAAAGAATATCTTCCGATGTTCATTGATACAAATTTGGATGATTTAAAAACGTATCAAAAAAATATTCGAAGACGTTGTAAAATTAACTTTTTATCGTTTGCTTCTAAAGACCATTTTTATGGAAAAACGGTTACTCTTTCCTTAACAAATGCGGAAGTTCATCTTCCTTTTTTAGGGTTATATGATATTCAAGAAGAAAAGAATCGTTTACAAAAAGAAGCAGATAAATGGCAAAAAGAAATCAATCGTTGTCAGGAACTACTCTCTAAAGAAAGCTTTATTCAACGAGCAAAACCAGAAATTGTACAAAAAGAACAAGATAATTTACAACTTTATCAAGAAAAATATGCAAAAACTATTCAACTTTTACAGGACATTATACAAGAATAAGACTTCCTTTTTGGAAGTCTTTTTTTATGGAAATTAATTCTATTTTATAGGTTTTTATGGTATGATGCATGTAGATAAAAAAGAGAGGAATGAATAAGAATGGAATGGATGAGCTTGATAGGTATTCTTGTATTATATGGAGTGATCTCGTATTGTTTTTCAGTTATGGATGACTCACCCGCTTTTATGGGATATGGTTTTTATGGATCTGTTATTGGAAGTAGCTTGATTTTAACAGCACAAATGTTATCTTCTTCTTTCTTTTCAATGTTTGTAAATGTGTTATTGTTTCTTTTCATGTTTACACTTTTACTTGCTACAATAGGTTTATATCTGTGGCTTTATACACTTCCTTATTCGTTAGGTCTAGGTGCAACAAAAGGGTACGATAAATTATACGCGCGTGTATGGACTATTACTGGAGCGTTATCATTTGGAAGTTTGCTTATTTATCATGATTCTTCCTGGCTAGCTAATACAGGACTTTTTTTCCTTTACCATATTGCTGCTACCATTTTCACTGTTTCCTATATTGCTTTAACATCTAAAGAAGATAAGACATTCCAACAATAAAAAAAGCGCATACGCGCTTTTTTTATACTTGTTCCCATATATATCTTGTTTTTTGATCTAAAATATGCAAAATTTTTAATCGATATGTTGGATGACATTTTAATTGTTTTATCAATTCAACTAGTGCTTTTTCCATTTCTTTCATTTTTTCGTCATCTAACAGCTCTCGATTTCCAAAAAAGTTTGTAATTTTTCCTTTTTCAATATCCATCATATGCCATTTTTTATTTAAGAAAACAAAATATTGAAATTCCCATGTATTAGCTTCCACTACGTTTGCTTCAACATTAAGTGTTATATCTTCTGAAAAATGTAACGTAAAATCATAATTCGTATCATTGGCTATATTTACGACAAATTTTTTCATCTTATCACATCGTTTCTTTTTTTCTTTATTTTACCATGCAAAAATTAGTTTTTGAAAAATTTCTCTCCACCCATTTCATTGTAGGTTATACTATACCTATACCTTATAATGAAATGAGTGGAGAAAATGGAAAAATACACATTAGAATTAGTATCGTTTATGGCGATGTTAGCCGAAAAAACAACTACGCGCTATGAGTGGGCATGTTACTTTACGCTAAAAAACGACCCAACCAATTATCGTTCCATTGTTTTTTTGGAAGAATATGAAAATTCAGAGTTTGGTTGGTTTTGGGATTATTCAGTTCCCGAAATTCTTCTTGAAAATGATAAATGGGAACATACCCAAGGAAGTTCCGTTCACGATATCGTGTTTCATAATTGGACTGATCATTTGTTTACACAATTTATACAATTAATTAAGCGTCATTCAAAAGATCGATTACGTTTAATTCCTTATAACGATATTGAATATTTCGAAGAAGATTTCACTCCGTTACCTTCTTATCATCAACCCGAGTCGATCAAATTTATCGAAAATATTTAAAAAAAGAAGACGTTTCTTGCGTCTTTTTTATTTTTGGGTTAAAATGGAACCGTTACAAAAACTGTCCAGGAGGGGATTTACATGATTCAGATAGTAAAAGGACTTGAAGCAGAAGTATTGGAAGGAATTATCGCACTACAATACGGCGAGAACAACGAACCCTTTCAATCAATCGGAGATGGAAAAAGTGGGCATGTTGTTCAGTACAAAGATTATCCGTATGCCATCAAATTATTTAAAGATGATGCAAAAGAGACAAACGATGCCTTTATTTTAAACAGCCTGCAACATTCAAACTTTTTTCCAACACTTTTTGCTTATCAAGAACATTCCTTTATGATAACCGAACTTGTTGAAGGAAAAACAATCTACCAAATTGATGAGAAAAACGGATCACTACTTGCTGAGTATGAACCTTATATTGAAAAAGCAGAATTAGCAGCGAGAAAAGTAGGCTTAATTCCAAGCGATATTCATTTAAATAATCTCATGATTGATGAAAAAACAGGCAAACTAAAAATCATTGATGTTGGAAATTTTAAAACACACGAATCACATAGTGATGATTTTCGTCTCGACGCTTTTTTCTCCAGTTCCAGTTCAAATTACTTTCGAAGACGAGGTCAATTTAGAAGCTATTCATCTTCTTCTTTTCACCGAAATCGTTTTGATCGAAATCGTTTTGACCGATATAATTCATCCTCTTCTAGACCTTATCGAAGACAATATAGCTCATGAAAAAGACACATTACGTGTCTTTTTCATGTATAATAAAGAAAAAAAGGGGCATTTTTATGTTATGTACTAATCAAATTCCTTATTTAACTTCTTGTTTCATATCTCTTTTTCATAAAACCGATGATACCTATTGTTGGGAATGTATCTTTACCGTAAACGGAAATTCTGAATCTTATCGTTTGCTTGTAAACTGTGATTTTTTTCTCAATAAGAATAAAGGTTGGGTTTGGAATTACCTTCAAGTCGAGTATAAAGAAGATGCAGTAAGTGATTGGTCTTACGACTTATCTCATAGCGATATATGGGATGATCATGTCTTTTCACAGTGCGTTCAATTAATTAAAAAACATTCAAAATACCGTGTACAACTTCTTTTAAGTATGTCTTTTGAATACAATGAATGTAATTTTATTCCTGATATCTATCCCGAACCTCCAAATTTTACAATCAATGAATCAAAAAAAGATGACTAGTTGTCATCTTTTTTCTTTTTTAGTTTCTTATTTAATTAAATAAAGAAAGAATTAATTGAAGGGTGAAACATGTGTAAATTCCACATAAAACAACATATTGTATGTAGCTTTTTTTCGTTGTTTTTTTGTATTCGTGTTCCAAAATTCTCTTTCGCTTATCCCACACTTTTAACATTAATCTGCCCGTTAAACCAATAGCTACTAATGATAAAATTAGCGTTACATATCCTTGGAAATGAGAAAGCACACAAATAACCAGCATCAATGTTAAGAAAAACCAGGCACCAGAAAAACTAAAAAGAACGTTTCCTAACTTTTTCTCACCGAAAACATTTAATAAATATTCTTGGTTTTTATCAAATTCAGCCTTTTTTTCCTCGAACGATGGTTTTAATACATATAATTCGTGATGGGTTTTAAATACAAATCTCCCTGCTAAAAGCATCATAATTAATCCTGTCGAAATACCCATGGATATCATCTTCAACACACCTTTCCTTTTTTAATGATAAAATTATACCTTAAAACTTTTTTTGACAACAAAAAAAAAGTTCTTCAAGAGAACTTTAAAAAAGACCAAAACATAAACGAAACGTATATCCACAATAAATAGCAAACAAGAGTATAATTTTTATAAAATTTGCAAACGATGATTCATTTTTTACTTCCTTTTTTCGTTGAAAATCCATTATCTTTATCACTTCATTTGCCGTTGAAAGTAACAAAAATGTCATGGAACCTATACTGATCATATCTTGAAACTCTGATAATACCACAATCGCAAACAAAAGAGCGAGTATAATAAAGGCAACCGCTACACCATTCATCAAACGATAAAAAACCGATTCCCCTAGCTCATTTTCCATATGAATCAGTTCGTTGGTATCCGTTTCTACCGTTCTCACTGTTGTAATTCGTTTATAAAGTGACATTCCATAAATACTTGTCATCAGCAAACCTGTTGAAATACCCATCGATACCATATTTTTTCCTCCTTTTTTTAAAATGTATGAAAAAAAAGAAAAAAAAGAACTCTAAAGGAGTTCTTTTTACGCAAATAATGACCATATTAACTCGGTTGTAAAAAATACACAAATAAGAAAGATCATCATGTTTCGCACATAGATAAAAGCTGTCGTTTTCTCATAACTCATTTCTTTTTTTCGCTCATCCCATGCTTTTAACGCTGATTGTGTCATTAATAATAAACTAATGACTGCTAACGAAATATGTAGATAGCTTTGAAATTGGGATAAAACGGACACCACTAGCAAAAGCATCAACACTGCAAAAGCAATCGTTCCTCCTGTTCTTACCGAAGGCATAAATCCTTTTCCCATTTGTTCTTCTGCTTGTTCTTTTGCCACTTGAAATTGAGTTTGTTTTTGTTCTTCTGTGACTTTTAGAATTATTTTTTCATTAATGTTTCTCCACACAACACTTCCAAAAATCCATGTCATTAATAAACCTGTACTAATCCCTAACGATACCATATAAACACCTTCCTTTTAGACATATTCTTATTATAATCGAAAAAGAATCTCTTATCTAGAGATTCTTTTTTTATCTATTATCTTAACTTAATATTTCTTCTATTTCTTGTCCCCATTCTTTTTTTAATTGATTATATAACGCACCTTTTTCTTCCATTACTTCTTCGAAATTCATTCCAAATTTTTGCACATATTGTTTTTGCTCTTTTGTAAATAAATACGTATAGATAAAATATTGTTTTCCTTGTTCATCGTTTGAATAACGATAATAGTTTATTTTCAATGTTCGTTTTCTTTCTTGTTCTTTTGCGTTTATCCATGCTTGTCCATATGTTTCTTCAAAGGTTTTTTCTACATATATTTTCACTTCTTCTTTTGGGTATTTATGATTTAATACCTCACATTCCTTTTCAAAAAGAACAATTAAATGATGTTTTTCATACGCTATACCCATTTTTTCTTGTATTTTTTGGTCATCTAATACATGGATAGGTTGTTTTATTTTCGGTATGATTTTTTTCTTTTTTTCACTTGGCGGAAAATATTCTTCGCCTAAACGTTCGTTCCATTCTATTCGAAATTTTTCATATAAACTGCTTTTTTCTTCTAACACTTCTTGTAGTTTACGTTGAGATTTCATTAGTAACTCACGTTGATCTTCTGTTAATAAATGCCCTTGTATAAATAATTTTATTTGATACATATTTTTCTCATCATCAACCATACTATATAATTCTTTTTTCAGACGTCGTTCTTTTTCTTTTTTCCACACCTTATTCCACTGTTCGCCATATTCATTTTTAAAATCTTCTAAAAAATCTTCTTCATCTAACATTTCTTCGTACATTCCGCGATTTTCATTGTATTCTTTTACTTCTTTTTCTAATTCCAAAATCAATGGATGCTTTTCTTCATATTGCGCTGCTTTTTCTTTTCTTTTTTTCTTTTTAACTTCACGAAAAATTAATTGATTAAATGATTCTTCCGTTATCTCCCTTCCTTTCCAATAGCCATTTTCTTGTGTAATAGTAAGTAAATACTGAAGCTCCATTAAATCATTTTCTTCGTATGAATTGTTTTCTCTCACTTGTTGTAATCTTTTTTGATACCACGTCATTTTTTTCATCCTTTCTTTACTTATTCCCTATCATTGTAGCATCAAAATGAACATTCACGAGAAAAAAGAACAGTCATGTTAGATCTGTTCTTTTTCTTTCTTCCTTCTAGTAATTGTTCCTCTTTGATACATTCACATAATGTCATGAAGTTATTTTGTTTGAAAAATGGTTGTACAAATTTCAAACATATCTTAACTCGATTGGCATTCACAAAAAGAAAAATTTTGTCTTTTTACTCAAATCGAATAAAGGGTTCTCCTGTTATTCTGATTGCATTATAAACAAAAATAAAAAAAATGTGAAAAAAAATCACATTTTTATCTTTACTTTCCGTTCACTACTCGATGAATATGAATGGTTAAATACAACATTTCTTCATGAGTTAACGTATGTTGATATTCTTTTTCAAAAAAAACTTGAATTTTCTTTGTACAAGAAAAAGCTTCTTTATGCTTTTCTTTGATCGCTTCATATAAAAAGTCATCCTGATCTTCCATATACGTATCACTTAATAATCGTTGACCAAAAAACTTTAAATGGGTGACAAAACGGAAATAATTTAGAGAATCTTCGTCAAATTCCATGTTGAAATGATATTTTACTAATGTTAATACTTGTTGAATAATTTTTGTAATACGAAGTAAATTAGGCACTTCTTCATTTAATTCTGCGTTTACAATATGAAGCGCTATAAATCCCGCTTCATCTTCAGGAAGTTCAATATGTAAGTGCTCTTTAATGAAATCTAACGCTTGTTGACCGATTAAAAATTCGTCTTTATATAACTTTTTAATCTCCCATATTAAGGCATTTTTAATATCAATTCCTTGTTTATGTCGTTCTATAGCGAAGTGTAAATGATCCGTTAGCGCTACATAAATCATCTCATTTAATTTTTTTTGAAACGAAGTTTTAGCTACTTGAATAATTTTTTCTGTCACTTGCATCACTTCCATTGGCACTTCTCTTAATAATGTTTTAAATTTTTCTGATGCTTCTTTATTTTCCAACGTAAACATTTTCTCTATTTTGTCTTTCTCTATATAGTGACCTGGTTTTTTTTGAAAGCCTATTCCTCTGCCCATAATGACAGACTCTTTTCCTTCTTCATTGATAGCGCTCACAACATTGTTATTAATTACTTTATCAATTTTCATTGATGACTCACTCCTTTTAGCTGTTTTCTTTTCTATCATACACCAAATCAATTTTCTTGAATAGCAATTATTTTTCTCTTTTTCTTCCTTTTTTATAATTTTACATTATACTTTAAGAGCAATTCAAAAAAAACACTTAGGAGCGATAAATATGACGATTATTGGAAAACCTATTTATTTTAACGGAAGTGTACCTTATATCCCTAAAAAAGATACTGTTACACCCATTACACGCACAGGTGTCATCACACCAGAAGCGAGAAAAGTCATATCAGGAAATCCTTATAAACCAGCAAAATAAGCCATTAAAGCGAAAAAGACTTAGTGTATATACTAAGTCTTTTTTTATCGTAAACGCAATACATAGGTTTCATTGCTCTTTTGAAAGCCAAATTGCGTGTAAATTTCCATTAAATGTTTCTTTTTTTGTTCATGAACCAACGAGAAATCTGGAAACGACTTTACTATCTCTACTTCACTTTTTAACACATGCAATGTATATCCCATTAAAAACATCGCCAGTTGTTCTTGTTGTTCCATTGTATCAAATGAAAACAATTCAATAAAAGCTGTTTTATTAATAATAGATACGTCACAATTTCCCACGGATTCTTGGTTCATTACGCATTCAATACGAATGTTATCTTCTTCTTTATACACATGATATGACACCATTATCCTTCCCCCTTCCTTATTAAAGAGAACGGTCGCGCATTCTTATTTATTAAATAATATTTTTTTTCTGCTTTTCTTTTATTTTTCTCTTTTCTTTTCTCTTGGTCAAACACGAAAGAAAACGTTTTTTTCAAAAAAAGAAAAATCGTGGTATAAAGCTAATAGAATAAAAAAGGAGGGATTTAAAATGAAACGTTTTTTATTAACGCTTTCCGTTCTATATGTACTATTATTTTCTATTAACCCTGTTTCTCCACCTGCTAAACAACCCATTTATAATTACCTTTTCTTAGGTTTTTATGGTTTCATGGTTTATCACACGATTAAAGACGAGAAGCAAACTACTTTTTTGGATTAATTATCCAAAAAAGTGTTCTTTTTTTTGCATAATTCGAAGTTTATGACATATAATGTATAAAAAATAAACATTATTTTATCGGAGGGAAAAACACCATGAAGACAAATCAACAAGAAGCGATCACTGCGTATCAAGATATTACGAAAGAACTGCAAAATGAACATTTATTTGAAGCTGTTAATGGATTGGATGTTTCAACTTTTCAACAAATAACAACCGAAGCTTCTCCTGTTCTTTCTACGATTATTGAAACCAAAAGTAGCCTTTCAGATACTGTATTGGATTTTTTAGCTCATTTGATAGACAATATATTTTAAAAAATAAGCCAATAACTGGCTTATTTTTTTATAAGAAAAAACCCAGAGGTGGGTACAACCTCTAGGTTTCACATACTTTTTAAAGGGTATTATATATATCGGATCAATCTTTTTTTTCTTTAATTATTTTCTAATCCATTATCCAATTTTTTCCCTAACCCTAATCGTTGTTTCGTTACACGCTTTGCAGCTGCTGTTTTTTTCGCATAATCCACGATGGAACCATTCTCTTTTTTTGTTTCTTTTAACCCTTCCATTTCAATTTTTTGAGATAAACTTGGGTCTCTTAACGCAGCTGATGCTCCTATATATTCACTTTTCGTACGCATTAAATCAGGATGTTCAATTTCTTTTACTTTTAACTCTTTTTCTATCGGTAATTCCACTTCTTCAAATTGTACATCAAACGTTATTTCCTCTTCAAACGCTGGCGCGAATGTTACGGAAACGTCGTTTTCTTTTGTTAATTCTCGTGCATATTGTCGTACATTATCCAGTGTTTTTTTCGTTTGTAATAAACGTTTAATATCTTTACGTTCTTCTACATTTGTAACACCGTCCATATAACGCCCCATTGCACTTCTTGTGTTGTAAATTGCTTCTTTTGCAAAATCAAATGTTTGAGCCGTCATCTTTACACCCCCCTTACTTTTCTCTTGCATTATAACGTCTTTTTTTTATTTAGCAAATAAAAAAACAGCTTTTTCAGCTGTTTTTAACGTTCTTTTTTAATATGTTTACGTATTTTTTCGGCTATTTCATAAATTTTTTCAATTTTCAAATAAAAATACAAGAAAACTTCTTCTATTGTGTGAAATAATTCGTTGGCTTCTTGCTTTGAAAGATCTAATGTAACATGTACAAATAAATATTCATCATGTAATAGACGGATAATGTTTTCGAGGTATGAATGAAACTGTTCTTTTCCTTCTCCAAACAAAGAGATAATGGTTGTGTCAGGTAAAATAGTTTGCGGGGTTTTTTCCACTTCTTTATACGTCTTAATTATAATATCCCATAGCGTTTTTTCAGTAAATAACGTCATCGTCATCATCACCTTTTTCTAAAATTTCTACACCTAATTTTGAATATACGTAGTGAAAAACATCCCCTATTGTCGGAAAAAGATCAAATTCTGTACGTATGTTATAATCCATTTTTAAATACATATCATAACGAATGCACAATTCAATCCACACTTTTGCGATCATTAATCCATATCGATTTGCATGCTCATCCATAAAAGCAAATTCTCCCGCTAAATGAGTAGGAAACAATGAAAGAGCCGACGTTTCTTTCATCACGGCATGTTGATTAATATCAAATGTGCTTTGAATGCTAACTTCTTTTTGGATTAATTGCCAAATTTCATTTTTTATTTCATCTCTTCTTTCTTCTCGATCCAAGCCAATCCCCCCCTTTTTTTTCATCTTATCTTTTTTCTTTTTTTTTGCAAGAAAAAGGACTAAGAAAACTTAGTCCTTATCGTAATAATCTGTGAACACATTGTATCCATATTTAGCAATTTCTCGTTGGTAAATAAGCTTTATTTTAATCGATTCTAGCGTTTCTTCTTCATCAATTTGTAATTCATATTCGTTTCCTGCGACTTTTGCATAATCTACTATGTTTAGTTTTTTTAATACTTCACACAATTTTCTTCCATCTTCTCCTACAACCCGCAGTGATAAATCATGAATATCCTCCACTTTAAAAAATAAATAATCGTCAGAATCCATCGGTTCAATTTTTGCCATATTTTTCATTTTTTTCCACTCATCTTGCAAAGAAACAGGAAATTCATCTTGCAATCGTTTTTCATATTCTTTTTTATCATCGATATAATAATAACTCAATGACCAGTATTTATCTTTATGTAAAAACCGAATAGATTCTAATAATCTTTCAAATAACTCACTAGCCTTCATTCGAATAGAATCAGGTAAATTACTTCCATCAAAATCAACAATTAATGTATCGAGTACGTATTCAATTGTATAAAGGATGTCCCACACCTTTTCTTCCGTTTCATAAGCAAACATTACTTCCGCATACGCCTCATTTGCTTCAAATGACGTCATTTTTATGTTTTCGTTTTCCATATGAGTTAAATAATTTCGTTGTATTAATGGTTTTTTCATGGATATCCCCCTCTTCTTTTCTTTTATTATACTTCAAAAAAAAGATGAAAACGCCTTTTTGGCGTTTCATCTAGAAATAAATATTTTTTTCTTTTGTTCACTTTTTTCCTTTGTTAAAATTTCTTTCGCTTCAATTGTTAAATTTTCTTTATTTATTTTGGTGTTCGCATTCATCGCTTTAATGAGAGAATCTACCTCTTTTTCCCAAAACCGTTTTAGTGCTTTTCCCTCTGTTGAAGAAGGTACATTGATGGAGGCTTTAATCGTAAAATGCACATCATATTCTTTTGTTTCTTTCATTTTTCTCACTCCCTTTCTTTATTCTATTTGTTCTAGCTTCTTTTTATGATAAAAAATGATTTCTTCTTCTTCAATCGAACTGATCTAATGAGGTGATGAAAACATGAATTTTCCAATTTCGTTTGAAAAAATCGATAAAGTAAACCATTCAAGCAGTTTCATGACCAAAAATGATGTTCTTTTTGATATAAAATCTATTGCCTATGTTTCCTTCTCTCTTGAGGAAACGTTTCATTATCAAGTTGAACTTTATCAACAAAACAATAAGTGGTTTCCCAATAAAGTACTTCATGCATTCCCTATTTCTTGCCCTTATTGTGTCATGCATACGTCTGAATGTTCGTTTCTTACATCCTTTTCAGAACAACTTGTGAAATCTATGATGAACATTCCTCAAAGTCGATTAAAATTAGTCACAACTCTAGGTAAAATCGTTTTCGACTCTCACTGACCATAGAAGGAGGATCCTATGTTATGAAATGTTGTTTATGCAACATCCACACATTAACTAAAAATCAATCATTTAAACATTTTTGTTCTTCTTGTAAACAAAAATTAACCCATCATTTTTTATTATTCGATGAACAAAATCAATTCCAAGGCTTACTTCCAAAAGAAGAAGGGTATCATTTCCTTCGTTTAAAAAAAGCAAAACCTCGAACCATTCATTCTCTAACAATGCTACCTCAATCAGAGCATATAAAAGAAGAAGATCCTTCTATTTTCTATGTATTTTTACTTGAAAATGGTGTGAAAGAAATCAACAAAGAAGAAGCTAGTCAACTTGTAGCACATAAACGTGCCTATTATGTTCATAAAATGGCAATTAAAATGACCATCAAACGAAAAGAATTGATTCGTACTATTCTTGAAAAAAATCAGCACCGATGTCATTTTTGCCATGTCAAAACAGATTGTACGGTTTTCTTAGAACCCGAAAAAGATGAATCCATTACCACGCCTGAAAATGCAACATGCGCATGTCCGCGTTGTCGAACAGAATATACAAAAAAAGATTATTTAGAATGGTTGAATATAGAAGAATCTTCTGTTTCTTCTCCTTCTATTTCACTACGTAATCATACAAAAACAAAAACGTACACGATTTCAACTAAAACAGCTGCACAATTAGTCAAAGAAAAAATGGCAACTTACTTAAATAAGTCCACTCTTTTTGTTTTATACGACCGTTCATCTTTTCGCTTTTATTTAAAAAAACGAGATAAAAATAAATGTTATTATTGTCAAAAAGAAGGAAGTACCATTGATCATGTTTTTCCCAAATCGAAAGGAGGATTAACTACACCTGAAAACTGTGTTTGGAGTTGCATTGTTTGCAATGAAAAAAAAGCGAATCAATTAAAAGAAGATTTTTTTAGTTGAAGGGTTTCTTTCCTTTTTCATAAAAAGGAAACATGGAAAAAATTTTAGTTAACTACCTAAGGGGGAACATCGTATGCCATTAGTTTCAATGAAAGATATGTTAAATAAAGCATTAAACGAAAAATATGCAGTAGGTCAATTTAATATCAATAACCTAGAATGGACACAGGCTATTTTAGCTGCTGCTCAAGAAGAAAATTCACCTGTTATTTTAGGTGTATCTGAAGGCGCGGCTCGTCATATGAGTGGCTTTAAAACAGTTGTTAAAATTGTTGAAGGGTTAATGGAAGACATGAACATTACAGTTCCTGTTGCCATTCATTTAGATCATGGCTCTTCTTTTGATAAATGTAAAGAAGCAATTGATGCTGGATTTACATCTGTTATGATTGACGCTTCTCATCATTCATTTGCAGAAAACATTTCAATCACAAAACAAGTAGTTGAATACGCGCATACTCGTTCTGTTTCTGTGGAAGCTGAACTTGGAACAGTAGGTGGACAAGAAGATGATGTAGTATCTGATGGAATCATTTATGCTGATCCAACAGAGTGTAAAACAATGGTTTCTGAAACAGGAATTGATTGTTTAGCTCCTGCATTAGGTTCTGTTCACGGTCCATACAAAGGAGAACCAAAACTAGGATTTGACGAAATGGAAGAAATTTGCAAATTAACAGGTATTCCACTAGTATTACACGGAGGAACAGGTATTCCAACTGAGCATATTCAAAAAGCGATTGCGCGTGGAACGTCTAAAATTAATGTAAATACTGAAAATCAAATTGCGTTTTCAAAAGCAGTTCGCTCGTTCTTAGCAAACGACGCTGTCGCTTATGATCCTCGTAAGTATATCGTACCTGGTCGTGAAGCAATTAAAACAACGGTCATCGGAAAAATTCGCGAATTTGGTTCTAATAATAAAGCATAACATAAAAAAAGACGTGTTTTAGCACGTCTTTTTTTATGTTTTTTTCTTTTTATCCCTTTGGTCAAAAAAACCTTTTAAAAAAACAAAGAATGAATCTTCTAAGAGAGAAATGGTTAAAGGGTGAGGATAATGAACTATATTAAAAATATTTTAATCAAACAAATACATTTTAAAAATGGACAATGGGAAGGGGAGTTAGAAGCCATTGTTACTATGGAAAATGAGGATATAAGCGGTTTTATTTCGTTTACCTATGTGAAAAGTTGGAATATTCAAGGAGTCAAATTTTCAAAAAAAATAAAAGAATCATTACGTCAGCAAATTCGAAAAGAAATTTTGCTTTTAAAGCATGACATTTTTTCATTTATCGAAGAAAACATTATTAAGTACCGAGAATTATATGCGCCTAAACCCATAATTAATCAACTGAAAATTGATAAAAGTCGTTCTTTTCAACAAAATCTTTACATTGATTTCACCCTAAAAGGTTCTTCAAATGAATTTTACGCTTTACTTTTTTTAGTAGATAACGCTTGGCATTGCGAAATTAATATTAAATTATCTATCGATAAATACCATCAATCATTTTTAGCATGGGAAGATGAGCTGTTTGATTGTATTATAGAAGAATTAAAAAAAGATCCTATACTCCGAATTAAACTTCTTACGTATTCTAAATCATACAAATATCGTTAATAGTTACTTTAAGGGGGATGTCCGATGAAAAAAATTATGTTAAGTACTGCCGTTTTCTTTTTGTCTTTGTTTTTATTCCCTAAACTCGTTTATGCAGAACAATTAATCATTATTAAAAAAGCAACCAACCAACTTGCTTTTTACGAAGATGGTATTTTAGTTGAAACATTACCTGTTGCAACAGGTAGAACAAGCGATTTAACACCTGAAGGACAATTTAAAATCATTAAAATGTATCGTAATATGCCTTATTATAAAAAAAATATACCTGGCGGAGATCCTAGGAATCCACTAGGCGATCGTTGGATGGGATTAAATGTTCCTGGAACAGGAGGTTTTACGTATGGTATTCACGGAACCAACGCAGAATATACCATTGGTAGCCATGCATCAAGCGGATGTGTTCGTATGAGAAATAACGATGTACGCCGTTTGTATAGTCGTGTGGAGGTAGGCGCCGATGTTATTATTACCAACACTTCCGCCACATTTGATCAAATAGCTGCTAATAAAGGATTTATTCTTCCTCAAAAAGAAGAACATTATGAAACCATTACATTAACAAAAGTTATTCAAACTTATAGCGCTCCTTCTAAATATGCATATGATATGGGAATGATTCAACCTCAAAAAGTTCAAGTTGTTGAAAAACAAGGAAAATGGTTACACGCTCGCATTCATGATCTTGATGTGTGGTTTAAAACAACCGATTACTCTTTTGGAAATCTAACTAATTACACCATTCTTTTTACAACAGATCAATCGCTTCCTTTATTTCTTTCGCCTAATGAAGAAAGTCCTGTTATAAAAGATATTACGTCTTATTATCTTCTTTCTAATCAACAAATCAATGGTTGGTACCATGTACAATATTCTTCTTTTGTTGATGGCTGGGTTCATCCTACTTCATCTATTCATGTGCGTTTAAGTAATGCTCCATCTTTTTCAACCACTTTATTTTCAAAATATTTATAAAAAAAAGTATCGCAAATGCGATACTTTTTACTTACATAGCATAATATCCTTTTTCAGCATCTTCTGCTGTTACTTCATCTAAATTTTCTGCATTTTCTTTAATGATACGGTTTCCTTGTTTAATTCTTATTTTATCTACTAAATTACGTGCCCATCTTCCGTTGTCATCTACTTTTCCTTTTTGTTGAAAAATAGATTGAATAATAGAGTTGATCATGTTTAATCCTTGTTCATTTTCACGAAGATGATTGTTTCTTAATTCAAGCTGAACCAATTTAACCATTTCTTCTTGGCTATAATAAGGAAAATCAAAATGATAGCCAACACGAGAAGGAAAACCAGGATTCATCTTAAGAAGCTGTTCCATGTGTTGTTTGTATCCTGCCAAAATAACGACCAAGTTATCGCGATTGTTTTCCATTACTTGAATGAGTTCATCGACAATCTCTTGCCCTCTTTTATCTCCGCAAAGCGCATATGCTTCATCAATAAATAAGATACCGCCTTTTGCTTTTGTGACAATTCGTTCAAAATCTTTTTCTAAATCATTGCGTGTAACCATCATAAAATGACCATTATCAAGCATGCCTGTTCCTTTTAAGATTTCACCCATATACTGTGCAACGGTTGTTTTACCTGTCCCAGGAGGTCCAGAAAACACCATGTGCAGTACAGGTTTTTTTACGTCCATTCCTCGTTCAGCACGAAGTTGTTGGGCAGCTAAATAGTTCATTAACTCTTCAATTTGTTCTTTGATATTTGAAAGACCAATTAAACGATTTAATTTTTGAAGACCTTGTTCTCGAACTTGACGAAGACCTTCTTTATTTTTAGGACGAGCACGCTTCCCACTTGCCCATTCAATGGTATCAGCTGCAATGGTTTTTACGTCTTCTACATGTTCTTCATCAATACGTACTTTGTGTAAATCTACAATCTTTTCCGTGAAATTCCGAACATCGCGCGCATTCCCTTTAAACGCACCATTTTTACTTTGTTTAATAATTCCATCTTCAATGGCAGTAAGTGAGTTTTCAGGCAATAAAAATCCTTTCTTTTCAATCATATTTTTAGCAATAACCGTTAATTCTTTTGGAGTAAAATCATGGAAATAGAACCGATTTTGTTCAGGGAAACGTGATTCTAATCCTTCATTTTTTTTCCAAACAGCACTCATTTCAGCTTCATATCCTGCTAAAATTACGCAAAATTGATTACGATTATTTTCCGTAGCTGTTAACAATTCTTGAATGATATCGTCACCAAAATCTCCTTTAGTTCCTGATAAAGAACCTGAAGCCATATTATAGGCTTCATCAATAAATAATACACCGCCCATTGCTTCTTTGATTTTGGCTTGCGTTTTAGGACCTGTTTGACCGATAAATTCACCGACTAAATCACCTGGTCTTGTTTCCACAATTTCATATTTATTTAAATAGCCTAATGCATAAAGAATTTTTGCCATAATACGAGACACTTGCGTTTTCCCTGTTCCTGCTGGTCCATAAAAAACCATATGCATCGTCCCTTGACTTGCATCAATTCCTTCTTCTTCCAATCGTCTTTGGACACGCATGCCTTTAATCATCTTTTGAACTTGATCTTTGACTTGCGTTAATCCTGTCATGCCGTAAAGTTCTTTCATCGCTTCTTCGAAAACAGGTCTTCTTTCTTGCAACGTTGGATTATCTAACATCAATAACTCCATACTTAGTCTATCTGACATTTTAGGAACAGGATTTCCTTTTTCAATTTCATCTTTGACTTGTTTTAAATATTCTTGTAGGACAGGCAATCGTTGAATGTTTTTTATAGCATCATTTGATGACCAATCAAACATTGATTTCATCACATTCGCTACTTTTATAGCACGTTCTTCTGTTGAAAAACGTGAAATAATTTTTCCGTTTGGAATGTGATCAATGGTCCATTTATCACTTTCTTCGTGCACACCTAATCCTTTTGCGATTAACTTTCCTTTAACAGGATAATCTCCTTTACTTGTCATAATTTTATAAATTACATTCCCTGAACCATCATTGGTATTTAAATACATCCCGTTAAATTTAATTTTGGCATTAAATTTTTGGAAAAAAGACTGATATTGTTGATAACTTTCAATATTATGATACTTTAATTCTTCCAATGTTTTATACTGAGACCAATCGACTAAATTTTCTAATTTTTCAGCAAAAATTTTAGCATATTTTTTAGATTCTGTTCGAATAAGAAACGTTTCTGGCGCTAAAAACACTTCCCAATATCCTTCTTCTTTTTCTCTTCCTATAAACAGATTTTTTGTGACTTTTTCTTTTTCTCCATAACGTTGATTAAACATGGGTAATCCTTTCCAATTCATCTAAATTCCTCCTATTTATTCATGATATTTTTATTATACCAAAAAAAATCAAAAGGAAAAGGCTTATCTATGATAAGCCCGCATAATTTATTTTCTTAAAACTTTCTCTCTGTTTTTTTCTCTCTAATAACGTACTCATTATGTATTCACCCAGTTGTTCCCCACGCTTTTTTTCTCTCTTTTTTATTATGTCATAATCAAAGATGCAATGCGTTTTCTTCTTATGTGTGATTCTAAGATGGACCAACATTTCTCATTATGTATTCACTAAGATGCAAACCCCACTGAGCCTTTCTTTTTGATGCATACACGCTATTTTCTGTTATGTTCGATGTTGTTTATTCATGTGCGTGCACGTACCACTTTTCTTTTTTCCTGTACACTTCATGAAACTACCTCATGAAAGCGGAACAAGAAAATAAAAACTTTTCTACTCATACACATATGTCAATGACGACATAAATATATGATGAATTTAATGCACAAACGGATGAATAACAACTTATTTATTTTACTATCTTGCTATTAAGTTTATAAAAGATACTTACGAATTCAATACATGTATTTTTTCCCAATCTTTAGCCTCTTTTTTATTTTCTTATATTGTCTTCTTTCGTACGTATGACGTTCCATTCCTACCATTTTAAAAATGAAAAAACTATCTATCACAGAGAAACATGCGAAAAGATAGGAGAGGAAAAGAAGAGGGAAAAACCCATCTTACTTGCCCTTCTTCCAACCCTTACATATATTTTTAAAAACCTTCGTATCTTCCCTCTACATCTTATTTTACGTTCACCGTTCTGTCAATCTTTTTTTCTGAAAAATCTGTTTTTTTATCTCTTGTTTTTCCTATTTTTCTTATGTCATAATGTAATTAATTCATACAAGAGGTGAAAAAAATGCATTTACCAAAGAAATTTTTTACATATTATCAAAATGAACGAATCAAATTGACCCAATATGGCACGTCTTCTACAAAAACCATCGTTGAATATTCGTATAATCGACATATTATCACACTTTTTGTTACATTCGATCCTTCTTCCGATGAATTTTTTGTCCAATGCATCTCACATACGGACTGCGTGGAATCACCTATTCTCTTAAAAGAACTGAAAAATTGGAAAGAAAATCCTAATATTCGAGTTAAAAAGTTGTTTCATCCTATTTCTATTCATGTTAATCCCACTATCATTTCCCTTACATCTTTAGAAATAGACGTATTAAACGAATATGAAAACGGATTAAGCTACCGAGAAATTGGAGAGAAACTTGGCAAAAAACCAAAGCAAATTGACAACACTATTCAGCGGATTAAAGCTAAAACTATACAAGCGAACAGGAGAGGTTGGGCATGAATTTACCAAAAAGCTTTTTCAAATATTATGAAGATGAAGAACTTTTCTTATCTCATTATAAAACCTCTTTTCATTTAACAGAAGTCACTTATAGTGTAGGTGTTTCTTTTTTCACAGTACAAGCATCTTTTAATGAAGTCTCTCGAACGTTTGCATTAACGTTTATTTCTACTCCGCAAACTTCTACTAAAAGTATAGAGCTGCGAGAAAAAATGAAAACAGGTCACTTGCTTCCATTTATGAAACTTCGTTTACTTATGGAACAAACAAGTCTTTCAATTGGTAAACACTATGTCCCTTTTTCACCAAAAGAAGCAGCAGTATTTGAATGTATGCAAAAAAAGTACACAATTCAACAAACAATGGATGAATTAAACATTGATCGAGAAGAAATTATTGAAAGTGCTATTCAACGAATAAAAAGAAAATTATCTTTCGCGTTGGAGTAAAAAGTGCTTGCATTCGTTAAATAAGCTATGATATGATGTATCTATCGAAGGGAAGTTCAATCCTTTCCTTCCTCTTAACTTAATATGGGAACGTCTTGGTTTCGATGGGGATTGTTTGAGCTAAAGGTGCGAGTCGGTGGGTCGGCACCGTTAAAACGCACAAGCCAATAACTGGCAAAACTCAATTACAAGCTGCTTAATTAAAGTAGCCCTCTCTTTATCTGTTGCTCGTGCAGATAAATTAGAGGTCAAATTAGCGAGATAGACTACTTCACTTCGTTCCGTAGTGATTTAGTTGAAAATAATCGGAATAGTCTAATGTAAGTGTGTCGCTTCGCCTCACGTTAGATGAAACCCTTAATAAAGTGACTACACTCGTAGTACCTTTAGTGGCAAAATCTTCAGACAGGAGTTCGACTCTCCTCGTTTCCACCATACTTTCAAAAAGGGCATGACCTTGGAGAAAATACCACACACAAAAAAGCTAGGTGAATTCACCTAGTTTTTTTTGTGTGTGGTATAATAAAAAAGAAGTCATATGCTACATAGAGAAAGGGGAAAAACGATGTTTTATTTATTGTATGAACCGTCTGTAGAAGAATGTAATGGCGAAGAATTTGTTTTGTTTCATACTGATGCAGAAGAGGAATTAGCAAAAGAGTTCATTTCGTATTATTTTTATAATTATCAAATTCTAGGAGTGTTTCCCACCTTTACCTTTTTTGATACGAAAATCGCTCGTTATGTAAAAGCAACAAAAGAAGATATTCAAAAGCGATTTGATCGTAGAGAATTACAAGAAAAAACAGAAAAAGAATTTTATGAAAAAAAAGCGACTTATTTAGCACCTTTTAAAGAGCCTATAAATGCGTTAAAAGAGGATTTAGAAAAATTAGAAAAAGAAATGAATCAAAAAATTTATCAATACATCCCGCATAAAGATTTGACAAAAGAATTAATTCAAACATTAAAAAGTCAAGGTTTTAAACGAAGCAAAAGCAAATATGACATGGCTCGCTTTCGACATGAAGATTTTGTGGCTATCCGAAAAGAATATGAAGAAAAAAAAGAAAAAATTAAACAAGAAATAAATAAACTCGATGAAATAAAATGGCAAAAAGCTGACGAATTTGATCAAAATAATCCATTAGAATCATTTGACGATGTTCGAGCTTACCGAAGAACTTTTTACTAAAAGTTCTTTTTTTATATTCGAAATTATTGACAAAAAAAACTTTGTTTATTAGCTTGTAAACGTTAAGGAGGGAGAAAATGAAACATAAAACTATTACGTTACAGCAACATTTACTTAAAACGTGCCGAGTTGTTATTCCGCTTGTTGTTATTTGTATTTTTGCCATTCCTCATTTATTACTAGAACGCGTAACGTTCATTGATTATTTAAAAACAAGTATTATTGCAGGTGCATGTGGAGGTTATATGATTTTTGATGCTTTTTTAGTGTACCGTAAGTTTTTTACTCCTATGAAAACTATTGTTTTAAACATGGAACGCATTTCTTCTCGAGATTTAACTCATTTCGTTGATATACAAAAAAGCAGAGGATTAAAAGAGATAGGAATTTCATTAAATGAAACGATTCATTCACTGCAGGGACAGTTATCAACCTTAAAACATTCCATTAAAGATCTTTTACATTCTCAACAAGAACACACTAATCAATCCAACGTCATCTTAACAGAACATACGCATGTTAATCACTTAGTCGCTCAACACGAAAAAGAATTAGATTCTTTAGAAAAAAATTTACATAAAATAGAATCGTTTCTTCACCATTTTATTGATGAAACATTCTCTTATATGAACATGACCGAAAAAATTAATGAAGGTATTGTAGAAACAAAAGAAATTATTAAACGAAATGAAACACAAATAAAAAATACAGAAACCCATATTGTTAATTTAACCGCTCAATTTCAAACGTTTGAATACATGATTTTACAGTTTAATGAAAAAATTAAACATATCTCTACTTTTTTACGTGCGATTGAAGTTATCTCGAATCAAACCAATTTATTAGCACTAAACGCAAGCATTGAAGCAGCAAGAGCAGGAGAACACGGAAAAGGATTTAGCGTAGTGGCAGAAGAAGTAAAAAAATTAGCAGAACAATCTCAATCATTAACTACAAACATAAATGAGTTAATTGGAGAAATTCTAAAAGATAGCGAAGAAATTAAATACGTTATTTCGCGAGAAAATGAAACGTCAGAAGAAGTAAAAACTTCTTTTTATGATACCTATCAAAATTTAACAAAGATTATTGAATTTATTAGCCATTTCTCTTCTCAAATACATGCCATTCAACTAAAAAACGATAACATTAAAAACAAAATAGAAGAAACGGTGTATCAAATGGATGAAAATAAATCATTTGTATTAAGTTCCAATGAATTAAATTCAACGATTAAAAACACATCTTCTCATTTAATGGATCTTCAATCCAAATACCAAGAAAATATCACGCAATTAGAAAAAACAATTTTACATTTGCATGAACAATTAGAAGCCTATCAATTAAACAAATAAAAAGAACGGAAACCGCCGTTCTTTTTTCTTGACTTGACTGTAAACTCTTGTATAACTCTTTAATAAGGAGGGATATATGTGAAACAAACCTTGCAACAACTTAATAAACTCAGAAAAATCGTGAAGCTATTAAAAATAGCCTTATTAAGCGGTTTTATTTTAATTTTTTTATCTTTTATTTTAGGTATTTCATTAAATTTATCTTTAGGACCTTTTCTTGTCACTCTTTTTATTTTTTTATTTAGTTCAGGAATCGCGTTAGCTATTTTTCAAAGTAAATATACAAATAAATGCAACTATCAATTAATTTCAAAATTAGTCCCCTCAGTGGATCCTTATTTTACTTATGGATATCATTCAGGCGATCGCCAATTTATTAAAAATTCTCATTTATTTGGTCATCCTGATCGCGTTTCATTCCACCATATATTACAAAAAAAAGAAGCCTCTGTAACAAAAGGTATTTACATTGTTGATGTATCTAAAGAATCCGAAAACTCTGAAGGTAATACGCATTCTCATCTTCTTTTTAAGGGGGTTATTTTTACATTTCAATCATCTTATTTTTCTTCTACTCATATTCAATTTTTAAACAAAACAATATCAAACAACTTATCAAAATGGTTTACAGAAAAATTTACAAATGATCAGTCTTTTCTAACAAGCACATCATCTATACTTAATTCTCTTTATTCTATTAAGCAAACTTATTATGATCATTCTACAGTTTCATTAATTGAAGATCTTCTTTTATCTTTGCATGAAAGAGGATATGATTGTTTAGCTTCTGTTTCAGAAGGAACTTTTTACCTAGCTCTTTCTACCAATGATTTTTCTTTATCTTTTCCAACTCGTCAAGCTATCATAGAAGAAGATTTAAGACATGTTAAAGAAGATATTAGCACATTAACTGCACTTTCTGATGAAATTGCTTCAGTTTTTCCAATTAAATAAAGAAACCAACGAACGTTGGTCTCTTTATTTAATTAATTCGACATCTGCCTCATAGTTCCTTTAAACTTTATAATAAAGGATTTACATCGTTTTTTTCTAATTTATTTTTAAAAAAAAGGGAGTTTTTTTATGAATTTTATAGAAATGAAACGTTCTAATCAACTTTATTTCGATCATATTCAACAAATTTGGAAAGTACAACTAAACCTTTATGATGAATTGTTTTATTTCGATGTTAAAGATAATGAATTATTTTTAACAATGAAAGAAGATGAAATTTATCAAACACATTTGATTCCTAAACTTTCTCCTCATTTAACGACAACAGGTACAACAAAAGAAATTTTATCTACAATTGAAATCCTTTCTTCACTGCAAGAATGCCAAGAATTATTGATTCATTCCTATGATTCTATTTTTGTAAATGATCGCGTATATTTTACGTTTAGTATTAATAATCTTCCCTATAAATTCAAGTTAATATTTATAGATTTTTCAATTTTAGAACTTTCAGCAAGATCAGAACATTCTTCTTCCTTTTATCCTATTCATCTTTCTTCACTTGAACATTTTTTCGACCAAGAAACATTGAATCGAATCAAGAATTTTTTCTTCCAACATTCCGAATATAGAGTACGTCTTTTATTTAAACAAACCTATAGCAACATTGGAAAATTAAATATATAAAGAAAAAGTAGTGGCGTTATCCACTACTTTTTTAGATGTCAAACCAACTATTTATGACTATTTCTTGTTGATCTTCATGTTCGTATTCATTGGTATTTACTTTACGTTTGTATTTCTTCTTTATCTTTTCTTCCTCTAGTTGTATTGTTGCAATGGCATCTATTACATATTGAACATCTTCTTTTGTCATAACTGGGTGAAGGGAGATTCTAACCCAACCTGGCTTTTTATCTACATATCCTTCATCTAATAAATCCGTGATTTCTTTTGATTTTTCTTGATTAATATTTAATAAATAATGACCATATGTTCCTGCACACGAACAACCGCCTCTTACTTGAATACCGTATTGATCATTTAGCACTTTGACCATCATATTATACGGAATCGTTTCACTATAAAAAGAAACTATACCTCCACGATTTTTTACGTTTTTCGCTAATATATGTATATGCGGAATATGCCCAAGCCCTTCTAAAAGAAAAGAAGTTAATCGTTCTTTTTGAATTTTTATCTGTTCTATGCCCATTTTTTCTTTTAATTGAATGCATAGCGCCGTTCGAATGGCTTGTAGAAATCCTGGCGTTCCTCCATCTTCTCTTTCTTCAATATTTGAAAGATATTGTTTCCCACCCCAAGGATTCGTCCAATTCACGGTACCTCCACCAGGAATATCTGGAATAGCATTGCAATAAAGAGCAGAATTGAAAATAAGTACACCACATGTCCCAGGTCCTCCTAAAAATTTATGAGGCGAAAAAACAAGCGCATCGATTTTTTCCAATTCATCTTCTGGATGCATATCCATTTTGACATAAGGAGCTGAAGCAGCAAAATCAACCATACAAATTCCGCCATATTCATGCATCATTTTGGCAAGAGTATGATAAGGCGTTTCAATTCCTGTCACATTTGAACAAGCAGTAAAAGAACCAATTTTCATTTTTCTTTCCTTTTCTTGCTCTAGTAGTTCTCTAAAGACATTTAAATCTACATTTCCTTCTTGATTTGAAGGAATAATGACCACTTTACAAATGGTTTCTAACCAAGATGTATGATTAGAGTGGTGTTCCATATGGGTAATAAATACAACGGGACGCTCTTTTTCTGGTATTTCTAGTTGTTCTTTGAATGATTCATGTATTTTTAAACCAAGCATACGTTGAAATTTATTAATGACCCCTGTTACGCCTGTTCCTTCTGTAATAATAATATCTTGTTCATTCGCATGAACATGTTCTTTAATGATAGACAGTGCTTTATGGTAGGCTTTTGTCATGATCATTCCTGTTGCATTTGATTCTGTATGTGTATTTGCAACATATTTTCCAAATACATATGCCATTTTTTCTTCTATCGGTTGATACAATCGACCACTTGCTGTCCAATCAAAATAACGAATCTTTTTTTCTCCATAAGGCGTTTGGATTCGTTCATTTTGCCCAATAATGTGTTGTCTAAATTCATTAAAATACTTTTCCATTACATTAACACCTTCCTTTTTTTACCATATTAAATGAGAATTAAATATTATACAAACATTTTTTTATAAATTTCGATCTTAACTCCTTTTACATAATTAAAAAAACGCGCATATGCACGTTTTTTAACTGTTCAATAACACATCCACACCTGGAAGAGTTTTCCCTTCCATAAATTCTAACGAAGCGCCTCCACCTGTTGAAATATGATCCATTTTTTCAGCAACTTGAAATAATTCTGCAGCAGCCGCTGAATCTCCACCACCAACAATAGAATATGCCGAAGATATAGCCAAAGCTTCGGCTACTTTTTTCGTTCCATTTTCAAACGTATTCATTTCAAATACGCCCATTGGTCCATTCCAAACAACTAAACCTGACTGTTCAATGGTTTTTCTAAATAATTCAACAGTTTTTGGACCAATATCAAGACCTTGCCATGTTTGTGGGATGTTTTGTATATCCACTTCTTGTGTTTTCGCATCGTTTGAAAATGTCTCTGCTACTACCGCATCAATCGGAAGCAAAAGGTTAACGTTTTTCTCTTTGGCTTTTTGTATAAATTCTTTTGCCAACTCCACTTTATCTTCTTCTACTAACGATTTTCCGATAGAATATCCTTGTGCTTTACTAAATGTATAAGAAAGCCCGCCGCCAATAATTAAATTATCCACTTTATCCAATAAATGATTAATAATACCGATTTTATCTCTTACTTTCGCTCCTCCAATAATAGCAGTAAACGGACGTTTTGGTTGAGATAACGCATTTCCGAGGATTTTAAGTTCTTTTTCCATCAAAAACCCAGCAACTGCAGGTAAGTAATGCCCGATTCCTTCTGTTGAAGCATGTGCACGATGAGCGGCTCCAAACGCGTCATTAACAAAAATATCCGCTAATTCTGCAAATTCTTTTGCAAGCGCTGAATCGTTTTTTTCTTCTCCTTTATGAAATCGTACATTTTCAAGTAAAATAATTTCTCCAAAAGATGATTCTTCAATTTCTTTTTTAACAGTTTCTCCGCAAGATTCATTCAATTTTTTTACATTCTTTTTACTTAATTCTCCTAATCGAACTGCTACTGCATCCAAACGAAATTCTTCCACTACTTCACCTTTAGGTCTCCCTAAGTGACTAGCCACAACAACTTTCGCTCCTTGTTCCAATAAATACGTAATTGTCGGAATAGCTGCACGGATACGTGTATCGTCTGTTATTACTCCATTTTTCATAGGTACATTTAAATCAACACGGCAAAAAACCGTTTTTTCTTGCACGTTGATATCTTTAATTGTTTTTTTATTCATTTTTTCACTCCCTTTTCATTCTCACTATACCCTCTTTTTTTATTTTTACAATATATTAAAAGATACCTTATTGTTTTTTTGAAAAGTCCTTTTCACGCCTTTCTTCTTCATGCTATACTGATGGATAGGAAGGTGAAATGCCATGAAAAAATTTTTAATTCAAGGAAAACATAATCGTCCTTTACATGACTTTTCGTTTCATTTATTAGAAGCGATTGACTATCATAAATGGTTTTATAATGAAACCATTTATACAAGTGAGTTAAGCGAAAATGTCGATGAACCTAACTGTATTCCGATTGGTAGTTTAGAATTTGTGTTTTCTTATTTAAAGAAACATTACGGGATTGATCAAAAAAGCATTCATCCAATTAATATTCCAAAAGAACTATTTACATCTTCTTTTTTGAAAAGACAATGTGAGGTGTTAAAAAAAGAAGAGATTAAAGTGAATAAGCCTTTATTTATTAAATCTGCTACTGAATATAAAGGATTTACCTCTTTGGTTGATGATGCGTCAGCTATTCCTGAAGGAACCTTTTTTGTTTCAGAAGAAATAGACATTTTAAGTGAATGGAGAACATTTGTTTTTAATGGGAAATTAGTTGGTATTCATCATTATCTAGGAGATTTTACTTTATTCCCTGAAGTGTCAATGATTCAGAAAATGATTACGTCTTACAAAGATTGTCCACCTGCTTACACATTGGATGTGGGAATTAATAAAGATGGCACTTTTTTAATTGAAGTTCATCCTTTTGTTTCTTGTGGGTTATATGGTTTTCGTGATTATAAACTTTTACCTAGTATGTTTATTTCTTCTTTTCATTATTTAGTGAAAAAAATAAATAAATAAAAAAAGGTTTACCTTTTTTTCTAGATAAAAAAGTAAATAGAAAACCAAAAGGAGGGAATAAATATGCAACAAAACGAACAAGAAAAACAAAGTCGAAATTTAAAAGGGTGGACTGTAAAGCTTCCCGAACACATTATTGAAGAAATTGAAAAACTGTATGAAGCTTCAGGAGCTCGTTATAAAAATGAATTCATGGAGCATTTAATCAATAATCACAAGGTAAACCTTTTAAAAGAAGGTAAACTAACAGACGAGTTGATGCACCCTGAAATTTTAAAAAATTCATCAAGTGATATTCACGAATTAGCCAAATTAACAAAAATGATTAATGAACTTTTTATCCATCAGTTAGAAAAGTTTTCAATGGATCGTTATGAAACCGAGCGAATGAAGCAACGTATGAATGAATTGCAAAGCGAAAATCATTCATTAAAACAAGTTTCTACATCCACATCTGATTCTTACTTACAAGATCAAGTAGAACACTTACTTTCAGGCGGAATGAGTCATTCTTTGTATTTAGGAACATCTGGATGCGGAAAAAATACAGCGGTTGAAAAAGAAATTAAAAAAGCAATCACAACAGGAAAAAAAGTAATTGCATTAGATCCTCAAGGAAGATACAAAGAGTTAACAAAAAAAGTAGGTGGAACAACTCTTTCATTTTCTTATCGTGAACAAGAACCTTTATACATAAATCCTTTAGAATTTCATTATATCGAAGAAAAAAATAATGATAAAAATCCTTTAACGCAAAAAATTCTAAATGTACTTTCAATTATTGAAGTATTAGTTAAACGTTCGTTGGTTGCACGTGAGAGAAAGATTCTATTAGATACGATTGAAAAAACATATGAAAAATTTAATATTACAAGAGCAACAACATCTGCTACTTTAAACAAAGAACATATGCCAACATTAGGCGATTTAGAAACTTCCTTGCGTCAGTACGGAGGAGAAGCCATTTCACTCGCAGATGAACTAGAACCTTATACATCTGGGTTTTTAAATCAATTCAACGGTTTGCGCAATTTTTCTATTTACGAAACGCCTATGCTTGTGTTTAATAGTGAAGGTTTTGAAAAAGAAATTAGCCAAACTGGAATGTTTATTATTTTGGAGTTTATTTACAATCTTATTAAACAAGGAATATTTGGAGAAACTCTTTTAATCATTGATCAAACTTGGATGTTAACACAACATCGCCCCATTCAGGATTTTATTTGTGATATGCTTAAACATTTAACTGATTATTCTACTCGAAGCATTTTTGTAACACAATCAATCAAAGATATTCTTTTAGAAAATCACGATTTATTCGATTGTTTCAAAACAAAAGTTTATTTTAAAACAAATCATTATGATTTAGATGTATTTAAGAATGTATTAGATTTTTCCGATTTAGAATTGAATACGTTGAAACATTTAGAAAAAGGAAAAGCTTATGTTCACGTTAATAATCAATTAAAGTTTTTTACTCAGTTTGATCAAGTTGAAACATATCCTGATATTTCACCAAAAGCATTATATTAAATAGAAACGAGGCTCACCATGAAAACATTTAAAACACTTATGAATCATGTTAAAAAAGAAGGCATTAAACCAACGATTGAAAAAAGTTTTGCCCGCGTCGCTACGCGTTATAACTTTATTCCAAAATCGCAGTACAAAAAAGAGACACTTGAACAAACATATCGTAAGATGAATACATTAATTCAAACAAAAGAAGACATCAAAGGCATTTATTTTATCAATGCAGCTCATGGTTTTGAAGAAGTCTTTAACCAACGTACGATTAATTTTGCTAAATATCTTGCACAAAACAATTACATTGTGGGATACATTCGTTGGCAGTGGGACTATGCAGATCGAGACAGTCGTGATTTTACGCAAGTTTATCCAAATATTTTTCAACTTCCATTATTTCCGTTTTTATTAAATAAAGATTCGTTAGCTATTTTCAATGAAATTCAAAAAGAAAAAGGTTTTATCTCCACTTTTCCTGTTAAAAGCATGTACGACATCTTTTCTTCAATGAAAAGTCAAGGATATCATCTTTATTATGATATTATGGATGAATGGGAAGAATTTTCACTTGTTGGTCAAGCGCCGTGGTATGAACGCGAAACAGAAGAAAATTATATTAAAGTTAGCGACCATGTTGTAGCTGTCTCAACCTCTTTACAAGAAAAATTTCAGCATTTAAAACCCGTTGATGTAGTGGGTAATGGATATAGTGTTGCCATTTCAAAATACCCTGATATTGCCTGTAAAACAAAGAAAGAAGACGGAAAAACACATATTGGTTATTTCGGTCACATGACAGAAGATTGGTTCGATTGGGATGTTGTCTTTCGTTTAGCCGATAACCCTCAAAATGAGATTCATCTTGTTGGTCATGGAATGAGTGATACGACACTTGAAAAAATGAACACTTACACCAATATTCATTTTTACGGAAAAGTTCATCCAAGCGAGTTACATACCTACGTTAAAGAATGGCATATTGGTTTAATTCCATTTAAACCAAGCGTTCTATCAAAAGCGGTAGATCCGATTAAAATTTATGAATATGTTTTCTTTGGACTTGAAACAATTTCAACAGGGATCCCGCATATTGGACAATATCCAACCGTTACCCATTTAGACGATCCTTCTACTGTCGTAGAAGTGGCACAGTCTATTTATGAAAAAATAGAAAGAAATGAAGAAGACCCAAATCGACAACAATTTTTACAGGACACAACATGGGATGCTCGTTTTGATCAAATATTAAAAAAACAATAGGTCAATGACCTATTGTTTTTTCTTTTTCACCATATGAGTAATCATCATTAATTCGTTGATTTTTAA